>Ga0265798_10000131_pt1 | contig 144591 bp, 131 predicted proteins | sample P3T30metagenome_FD_192430 | JGI IMG/M metagenome (GOLD analysis project Ga0265798, IMG submission 192430) | Plant litter microbial communities from East Loma Ridge, Irvine, California - P3 T30 | ecosystem: Environmental > Terrestrial > Plant litter > Unclassified | place: USA: California...
ATCTGCAACTTTATCTCAATGAAATCGTTTATAAGCTAAATCGTCGTTATTTTGGAGACAAAATCTTCGACAGACTTGTGATAGCAGCTATTACAGGAGTATGAATAAAAACGGATATACATAATTTATATTATATTTTGCACATTACGCATGGGTGATTTTTAAGTATGAGAATTGTTTAATATTTATAAAATAAGTTAAATATTAACCGCAAATGTTCAAATTGGCTACATTTGGTTCATTATTAATTTAAAAAATACAAATAATGGCAGAAAGTAAAAACAACATTGTAACCCACGGATTAAGTGGAAAAGTAGGAGATTTATTGGTATTCAGCCAAAGAAATGGTAAAACGGTAGTCTCAAAAGCACCGAAAGAAAGAACAGGCGAGATGTCTGAGAAGCAAAAGCAACACAGTCTTCGATTTCAGAAAGCAGTTTTGTATGCGAAATCAGTTCTCAATGATCCCATAAAAAAACAACTGTATGAGGCGAAAGCTGATAATTCAATTGGAATGAGCACCTATAACGTAGCTGTTGCCGATCTTCTGAATGCCCCGGATATTGAAGAAATCAATCTTTCCGGCTACACAGGCAATGCGGGAGACACGATAAAAGTTGTAGCCACCGACGATTTTGGAGTAGTATCCGTACACGTAAAAATAGAAAATGAAAACGGAACTTTAGTAGAAGAAGGTGCTGCCATTGATAACGGAGCCGAATGGATTTATACGGCAACAGCTTCCAATCCTGATCTTGCGGGTGATAAAATAACGATAACTGCATCTGATGCTCCTGCCAATATGACAGAGGAGACAAGAACGCTATAAAAACAAAAGTTCAGCCAGGGTATAGGAAGGGTATAGCGACTGTATAGCGATACCTCATTAAAAACCACTGTCAAAATGACAAAAGCCATCCGATTCGGATGGCTTTTACTATATAATAAATGTAAAATCTAATGAATCAATTCAAACTTTGCATACTCAGCGATTTTCTTTGGAAGCTTAATTCCCTCTTCTGTCTGATTGTTCTCCAGCAAAGCTGCCATAATTCTTGGCAATGCCATTGCAGAACCGTTTAAAGTATGTACCAACTGGGTTTTCCCATCAGCTTTGTAACGGCACTTCAATCGGTTGGCCTGGAACGTTTCAAAATTTGAAACTGAGCTTACTTCCAGCCATTTTTCCTGAGCGGCACTCCACACTTCAAAATCGTAGGTCATCGCAGACGCAAAACCGGTATCGCCACCACATAGTCTTAAAACTCTGTACGGCAATTCAAGATCATTCAAAATTTCTTTGATATGCTCTACCATTTCTTCCAAAACAGCATAAGAATTTTCAGGTTTTTCCAGTCTTACGATTTCTACTTTTTCAAATTGGTGAAGACGGTTCAGACCTCTTACGTGAGCTCCGTAGCTTCCTGCTTCTCTTCTGTAACACTGAGAAAATGCCGTATTTTTAATCGGAAGGTCTTTTTCATCCAACAAAACATCGCGGTATAAATTTGTCACCGGAACTTCCGCTGTAGGGATTAAATATAAATCATCTGCATTGATGTAGTACATCTGGCCTTCTTTATCCGGCAACTGTCCTGTTCCGTACCCTGAGGCTTCGTTCACAACGTGTGGCGGATTTACTTCCAGATAACCGGCCTCCACATTTTTATCTAAAAAATATTGAACCAACGCTCTCTGCAATCTCGCACCTTTCCCGAAATAAACAGGAAAACCTGCTCCTGCGATTTTCACACCTAACTCAAAATCAATTAAGTTATATTTTTTCGCCAGTTCCCAATGAGGAATTGCACCTTCACCTAAACCTTCAACGTCGTGAGACTGGTAAATAATTTCGTTATCATCTGCAGAAACTCCGGCTTTTACCAATTCGTAAGGCACGTTTGGAATTTGATACAGAATATCCAACAACTTTTTTTCAACAACCTCCAACTGAGACTTCAATTCTGTGCTCGATTCTTTGAACTGTGCTGTTTTAGATTTTGAGGCTTCAGCTTCGTCTTTCTTCCCTTCTTTCATCAAAATACCGATCTCTTTAGAGATTTTGTTGATTTCCGAAAGTTGAGAATCTAATTCAAACTGAATTTTTTTTCTCTCTTCGTCAGTAACGATTGCCTCGTCTACCAACTCAAGACCCTTGAATTGTCTTTTTTGAAGACCTTCTAAAACGCGTTCTTTGTTTTCGCGCAAAAAATTGACTTGTAACATAAAGTGTTTTATAATTTAAGTTTCAGCATTTCAAAGGTTAAAAATCCTGAGATTTAAACCTTAAAAATGAACTGTTGATGCAAATTTAAAGATTATTTTATGATTCTCACCACATTACGGTTTTCAGAATCTTTTGTTAATGGTAATTCAGAGTTGTTATACAAAACTTTAGAAACCTCGAACACGGCAGGAGTCCAGCGATAAAAAATTTGAAGCGTATCATTATCAACATCAGCAAATGTACTATCTGTAAGTTTTTTAATTAAATCAACTCTAATCTGAGATCGATAGATTCTGTTTTCAGATTCTCCGCCACTTTCTAACTGTCTCGTAGCTCCCGCAATATATTCGATGTACTGTAAAGAATCAGAAACCGTTTTTACAGAGTTTGGAACCGGAGCATTGTCTATTGGTGCCAGCATATCATTCATTGCAACGGTTGTAAAAGAACCAATCTTGTTAGGTATCAATAAATTTTTTCCATTTGCATCCTGAATATAGAAACTCATTAGCTGATCAATTTCTTGAAAAGAATCTTCATTATCACTGCAAGAAAACAGTACGAGGCATATTGTTGACAGTGATAATAAAATACTACGAAAATTCATTATTTTTAAGCTTATTAAATTGTATAAAGAAATAAATCAATGCAAAAACACCACCCAAAGTTATAAAAATTAATGAAATATAAGCTTCTGTAATAATGCTTCCACCTGGCAATAAAATGATAGACGAAATTATAATTCCTATAACCATAAAAATACCAAGAACTAAACTCGCGGTGATATGACCCATAGCACCCATCAAATTACCGAATGGAATTCGGAATAAAATACAACTTGCCATTTGTAAAAACATAATTTTAAGTATTCTCGTATCGGTAAACTGCTCACCAAAAAGAAGTAAGATTTCATCTGCAAACAAATAGCCAAAAAAAACAATACAAAAGCATACAGGTATAAAAAAAGCAAAGTAAGTTTTTAGAAATTTTTCCAAATACTTTTTACTATTATGGTTCTTGCAAATTTCGGGGTAAACTGTCTGCGTATAAACTTGGGCAATAAAAATTAAATTCATAGGAACCAGTGTGCTTATTTTGTAAAAACTCACATCGTCCGAATTAAAATAGCGACCTACAAAAAAAACATCTAATAGGAAAATCCACATAAAGATAACTGAAGTAAAAACTGATTTAATCGAAAACCCCCAGAAATCTTTTTTTAAAGATTTTGAAAGATTTACCTTTTGCCATCTAAACCGGTGCATTAAAAAAACAGAAAACGGAAATATGCATACAGAAACTACATACCCCCAAACTCCATAAAAGTAGGTGAAAACTACCCCTAAAATTACTGCCAAAACGTTGGTGTAAATTTCTATTTTAGAATATTTGTCATTTTTAAAATTGGCACGTAGCTCTGCTTTTGCCTGTTCTAGAAAAAACATTCCAAAAAGTCTAACAGTCATTAATGCAGTAAACTGGAAGACAATTATCTGTTCCAAATTCATCAAAAAAGCTACTGGGATAATGATAGCCGTAAGAATAACTTGATTAATAAAACCCTGGTAATGAGAATACATGATAATCGTTTCTTTTTCTTTGCCAATCTTTTGAGCACCAAATCTTAATAGCCCATGACCAGATCCAAAACCTACAGCTGGTAGGAAAAAGCCCACAAAATTAAGCGATATCGTTAAAAGCCCGAAATCATCTTTAGAAAGAAAGCGTACCAAAAAAATCGTCATCAAAAATGCAAAAGCCTTAGAAAGTACAGATGAAAGCAAAACCCAAAGACCTGAATTTTTAAAAAAGTTATTGGCAACTCTCATGATTGCGTTTTTAAAACTTCTTCATACACTTTAGAAAACTCTTCAGAAATCTTTTCTTTTGAAAAAATATTCTCGGCATAGGTTTTTAATAAGGAACGATTATAATTTTTGTCACTACCCAATATTTTCATCATGGCTTCTTTGAGTAAATTCTCCTCTGCTTTTTCAAGTAAAATTCCGAAATCTTTGGGAAAAAATTCCGAAATACCACCAACATTTGTGGAGATTACTTTAAGGCCACTTGCGAAAGCCTCAGCAATTACACAAGGTTGATTTTCGTCATTACTAAACAGAATAAAACAATCAGAATCATGCATCCTTTTTGCAACCTGGGGTAAAGTTTGAATTCCAAAGACATCGATGATATGGTTAAGATTTTCTTTTTCAACTATTTTTTTCAACTCGGAAAAATCTCCATCACCTCCAATTTGTAACTTAAAATCATATCCTTCTTTTAAAAGATTTATTGCAACCTTTAAAATTTTATCGGCATTCTTTCTGGGAATAAGATTAGAAATATGAATAAATGTAAATGCAGAATCCGTATTTATTTGAGGTGAAAACAATTCTGTGTCTACAACGTTAGGAATAACTTTAAGATTACATTTTATACCCAGGTTCTTTAATCCTAAAAGCAAATCCTTAGAAACGGGTAAAACAAATTCTGCTTGATTTCCAATAAATGCAGCTGTTCTTTTAATTATTGTAGATGTTTTATTTTCATTAATCTTTCTTAAAGCCGTCCAATGCTCTGTTACGACGTACGGTATTTTAAATTTTTTCTTTAAATATACAGCGAACAGCATATTATTATGAAGTACGTTACAATGCACTAAATCAGGAAACTGCATCTTTGAAAAGCCTTTCTTGTAAGCATTCATTCTTCTTGCAAAATTAAGAAGAGGGTTTTTAGAATTTTTATAATAAACGATTACAGTTCTGATTTCATTGATTATTTTTTCGTCAATTAAGTAAATTTTATCCTGATTAAAATCGCCTATAGTATGCAATATTTCCACATCATGTTTCAAAGATACAGCTTCTGCATGTCTCTGTACAAAATTCCCGTTAGTCGGCTCTAATTTATTAGGAAACCACGAAGAGATAAAAAGAATTTTATGCTTTGTCATTTTATACTGTTCAGAAATATTCTCTTCGAATTACTTTTATTGTTTGTGGCGAAAATGAATAAAAAAATAATGTAATTTATATTTTATTTTTTGGGGTAAGCTTCTTTTATCATTTATAATAACTTCTTCAAAATCTTTCTTTTTCTGAATAACAATAAACTGGTAATCATTTTCTACCCAAATACTATAAGTGTCAAAATTTTTAATCCTTAGTCCGTTACTTTCTGTATTCTCTACAATTATATTTAACGGAATAGGCTGATCTATAATCTGTAAAGACGAAGGTTGATTCTTTGTAACGTAATCCAGATATTCAGGATTGGGAATATTGATAACTATCTTGGTATTATCATCTGCTATTTTTGCTAAATTTTTGAAAAGATCAAAATGTTTCTCTAGGGGAATATGTTCAATAACATCAAAAAGAGTGATAAAATCATAGTTCAATTTTTTGGGTATATAATTTACTACGTCACCTACAAAGAAAGAAATATTTTTTTTTTTGTTTTTTGATTTTGCTAATTCTATTGACTTATCACTTAAATCTACAGCTTCGATATATCCCTCTTTTACAGTGTTGGATAATAATTTTGTCATAACACCAATCCCACACCCTAGCTCCAGGACATTTGAAGAAGTCACAAGATTCAGTGACTGCATTTTTTTATATAAAGTGTAGATTCTTTCGTTGATACCGGATTTTGTCTGATAGTTTACAAAATCATTGTAGAAATCTTTAACGTTATCGTTGTTCATATTATTACAACTGAATATTTTGATTCAAATGATGAGCTTTTTATAAAAAATTAAATAATTATTTAATGCCTGCAGCCCAACTTCTGTTGAAAGGAAGTAAAAAGTTGCCTAAAAACTCAAGATACGTATTTTTAGAAAAATCAAAAACTTCAATTTCCGCAGACAATTCTCCGCTTCTTACCTTATTTTTAAAATCAACCAATTTTAATGTTTTCACTTCACCATTTTCTATGAAACTTGCTTTCATACGGTCAAATAATCCCAATTGATATTCTTCGTCAATTTCTCTCATAATCTTCCCCAAAGCATCGATGCTACATCCTGAAGCGATCTCTTTTTCCTCGTCAACACAGATAATAATGAACTGATTTTTCTCAATTTTAAAAGATGATGAAAGAGGTTTTCCATGAGCCGCCCAGCCTGCCAAAAAATCATAAAGCTTTTCAGTAATTACTTTTGCTTCTTTGGTTGTAAAAGCACGTGAAGCCGGATATATAATGACTCTGTAATCTTCGGCTTCAACTATATTTGATTCTTCAATTTTCATTTCCAATACATTTTAAAGAGTAAAATTACGGAATTTTGTTGAGTTTAAAACCATTATACTTTTTGCTGGTTACAAAGAGCATTATCATCAAAAGCGGAAATAGAAAAGGGAAGAAAAATCTAGTTTCACCCGATTGAGGAAAGAAGAAAAATTTTATGTAAAGATTAACGAAAAACAATACAGTAAGCATTCTCATCCATAAATCATTTGAATATTTGAATATAAAAAACGTGAAAATAATTGCCGACAAAGTAATTTTCTTAAAATTTAAGAATTTTTCAAAAGCAATAGAAAGATAGTCTTTTACACTAAATACAGCTTGTTGTGAAGACAAAATAGGTCTTCTGTAAATAAACGAATCATAGAACAGATTTCTCCAGCCTGGGTAATTATAATATTCAACAATACCACTATAAAGGCCTAATAATATAACACCTTGAAGAATGAATGCTACCTCAATTTTTTTGTTCTTTATGTATTCAAATAAAAATATGGTTATCAAATACGTCAGAGTAAAAGGAATATAGTCAGGCCTCACCAGAGTAATAAAAAAAAGAACGATAAAAATTAGCCACTTTTTCCACTTACTAAATAAGCCAAAGATCAAAATCAAGATAAATAGAAAAACAAACAGGTCTGGAGTAGGAGCATGTGACATGAGAGCAAGGGGAGAAAGAAGCATAACACCACTAACAATCAAGACAGTTAAAAACCAGTTATCTGGAAAAATAGTTTTTCTTAATATAAAAAAAATAAAAATTGCTGAAAAAAAATAAGACAAAAGGCTTATTGCCAAAACTGACATGGGTGGGCTAAATCCTACTTTTTGTAAAATGAAAACTGCCAAATTATAGCCTACTTTTATCTCATAATAAGGCAGTTGCTCGAAAAAAGCGTCTGCATTTTTTTCGAAAACCTGAGTTGCTTTGTGATACGGTTTCACTCCACTTAGCTTTTCATACTCGGCTTTAGACGCTTCTTTTTTGATCGATTGAAAAGTCAATTGATGAACCTTTTGTGGTGAGTCAGGAAATTCCATTTTATAAACAGATCCTATATAGCCGGGCATATCCCAACCGTACTCTCTTTTTTGGTAATTCCAAATCGTTAGAAAAGCTGATAAGAAAACAATAAAAACAAATGAAAAAAACCATTTCAGATTCATTACTAAAACAGTTTTTGATTACAAATCCTCAGCCTCAGCCAAAAGTTCTACAATATCTTTTACTTCTACTTCAGTATTTTTATTGAAATGTTTTACCCCGTCAGTCAACATTGTGTTACAAAACGGACAGCCTGTTGCGATGATTTTAGGCTCAAATGAAAGCGCTTCTTCAGTTCTTTCCACGTTGATGTCTTTATTCCCTTTTTCTGGTTCTTTGAACATCTGTGCTCCTCCCGCTCCACAACATAAACCATTGGTTTTGCAACGTTTCATCTCAACCAACTCGGCATCCAGCTTTTCTAAAAGCATTCTCGGTGCTTCATATTCGCCATTTGCTCTTCCCAGATAACAAGGATCATGGAATGTAATTTTTTTTCCTTTAAAAGCTCCACCTTCAATTTTCAGTCTTCCTTCATTCATCAATTGTTTTAAAAACTGAGTATGATGAATGACTTCAAAATTCCCTCCTAAACTTGGATATTCGTTTTTCAGGGTATTAAAGCAGTGGGGACAAGCGGTTACGATTTTCTTTACATCATAAGCATTCAGAACTTCAATATTCGTCATTGCCATCATCTGAAAAACAAATTCGTTACCTGCTCTTTTTGCGGGATCACCTGTACAGCTTTCTTCCTGTCCGAGAACAGCGAATTCAACTCCGATTTTATTCAGAATTTTACAGAATGCTTTGGTAATCTTTTTCGCTCTGTCGTCAAAACTTCCGGCACAGCCAACCCAAAACAAAACTTCAGGCGATTTTTCTTCGGCAGCATAATCTGCCATTGTTTTTATAGTGAAATCCATTTTGTTATAAAATGTATTTTGTATTAATTTGAATTAAATTTTCAGGAAGTATCAATAAATCTTTTACAGATAATTAATCCTTTGCCCAATTCAGACGGTCTGCCTGATTATATTGCCAAGGTGCAGCATTGTTTTCTACATTGGTCATCATCAGATTCAATTCCTGTGGAGCTGCTGATTGTTCCATCACTAAAAATCTTCTCATTTCAAAAATGATTGAAAGTGGATCAAGCAACACCGGACAAGCTTCAGTACATGCATTACAAGTGGTACAGGCCCAAAGTTCTTCTTTCGTGATATAATCGTTTAATAACTTTTTACCGTCATCTTCAAACTTTCCGTTTTTGTCGATGTTTCTTCCCACTTCCTCCAAACGATCTCTGGTTTTCATTAAAATCAATCTTGGAGACAATTTCTTACCTGTAATATTTGCAGGACAAACTGAAGTACAACGACCACATTCTGTACAAGAATAAGCATTTAATAGCTGAACCTGATTCAAGTCAAAAACATCCTCTGCACCAAACTTTGACGGAGCTTCTGCAACAGCACCTTCAGCCGGAGCGGCATAAGGATCTGCATTTGGATCCATCATTAATTTGATTTCAGCTGTAACTGAGTCCAAATTATTGAACTTTCCGTATAAATCTAAATTGGCATACCAAGTACTTGGGAACGCTAAAATAATGTGTAAATGTTTAGAATAATAAAGGTAATTCATGAAGAACAAAATTCCTACAAAGTGCAACCACCAAGCTGATCTTTCAACAAAAACTAAAAACCCATTATCAAAACTGAAAATTTCAAAAAATGGAACTAAAGTTATTTGACTGATTGGAAAACTTCCATGCTCAGCTAAAATTCCTTTCTGTTGTAAGATAAAATCTGAAGAATTCATGCTGAAGAAGAAAACCATCAAAGCAAATTCAATAATCAAAATCCAGTTAGCGTCATTTTTTGGCCATCCGAAAAGTTCTTTCATTGTTAATCGCTTAACTCCGTAGAAATTTCTTCTAATGAAAAATAACACAACACCAATGATTACAAGTATTGCTAAAACTTCTAAAGTTGCTGTGAAAATATTATAGAAAGTATGTCCGAAAATCTTTGCTAAAAACCGATGAGTTCCAAAGATCCCGTCGACAATGATTTCAACTAATTCGATATTAATAATCACAAAACCTACATACACAAAAAGGTGAAGAATACCTGCGACAGGTCTTTTCACCATTCTGCTTTGACCCATTGCAACACGAGCCATAGTTTCCCAACGTTCAGATTTTCTGTCGCTGCGGTTGATTTCTCTTCCTAATCTGATGTTTCTATAAATCTTAGAAAGGCTTTTCCCGAATAACCCAAAACCTGCAACTAATAGAATCAGAAAAATAATATTGTCAAGATATTGCATAAGGATGATTAGTCTTTACTGTTCTTACCAAATACTGAGAAATTAACGTATTTCTTAGGATTAGCTTTTAAATCTTCAATAAGAGCATTGAGGTTGGTAGAAGCAGCGTTCAGATTATTGTATAGCTGATCATCTTTCATGATTTTCCCTAAGCTTCCTTCACCTCTGTCAATCCCGGAAACAACTTTGTTTAATTGCCCAACTGTATTGTCTAAATTAGCTATTGTAGCATTCAGTTTTTGCGTGTCTATGCTTTCAGCTAAGTTACCATATTTATCTAAAGTAACTTTTCCGCTTTTCATGGTAAGACTCGCCTCATCAAGAACCTTTTGAAGTTTTGGATCATTATTCCCAACCAATCTGTTTACACTCCCTGCGGTAGTTTCTAAAGCACCAACAGTTTTATTAAGATTGTGAAGTAAAATTTTGATTTCTTCTCTGTTCTGCTCATTCATCACCTGATTCGCATTTGCCATCAAAGAATCTACTCTGTGCAATACAGTTTGCAATTGGTCTTTTACCGGACCAACCTGAGAAGAAAGACTGTTCATCATTCCTAATTTGAAGGCACCTTTCAAAGTATCACCATCTTTTGCTGTAGGACCTCCGTAAAACAAATTCACTCTCATTTCTTTGCCACCCATTAAGCTTGGCTCAAAAATTTCAAGATTTGAATTTTTCGAAAATTCAAAATTATCATCAACAGTAATTTTAACGATAAAATGAATTTTACCATCTTTTGATGTTTGTGGCATAATCTTGTCAACCTGCCCTACTTTTAAACCATTGATAGAAACCGGTGAAGACTGCGTAAGCCCCTCAACGTTATCGTATTTAGCATAAAATATATTATCGGTAGTAAAAAGGCTTCTGCCTTTCATGAATTGGAACAAAACGACAAAGCCGACAACAGCTAAAATCGCTATTAGACCAGCTTTTATTTCTTTACTGAACTTCACTTTTTATATTTTTTCTAATAAGCAAATATAGTACATTTAAATTAATGTTTTTCTTTATCGCTATGGGTTAAACACAAAAAAAGTGGCAAAAACTCTGCCACTTTTAATATTGTTGATTTTAGATATCTTATTGTTGATTTCCAAGCTTGCTCCAGATTTCGATTCTGTAATCATCGATGTCTGCATTATCTTGTAAGCTCTTCAACCAAGCCTGACCAAACATCCCTGCATTTCTCTGTGTAACAGATTCTGTAAATTGTTTAGCATCTCCTGCTTGTTTGTTGATTGTTTCGTTCTTTTTAACCAAAACATACACTCCGGTTCCGCCTTCGATAGCGTTAGAAACTACTCCTTTCTTAACACCGAATGCGGCACCTGCAACTTTAGGCTCCATGGCTCCTGCAACCGATGGGTTTAGTAAATTAACCTGTGCAGATTGTTTTGTAGTAGCAAAAGTTTTAGCAACCTGGTCTAAGCTTGTTGCCTTACCTATTTTGTCAGAAATCTGTTTAGCTGCTAATTTATTCATCACAACTGTTTCGATCTGATCTCTTACAGATTCCGGATCAGCAAGACCTTTTTCCTGTTTTCCGTTTAAGTAAACTACTACTTTATCTCCAGTTCCTTCTACTGTAAAGAATTCTGTATCTCCTTTTTCTCTTTTCTTATCAAATGCCCAAGTAATGATTTCAGCATCTTTATCAGTTCCTAAACCTTGCAACTGACCGTCAAATCTTTTTGCAGATTTTGCATTTGAGTATTGATAGTTTGATTTTTTAGCAATATTCACAAAATCATTGAATGACTTCCCTTGAATTTGCTGGATAAATCTTCTTGCATTTTTATCAACTGTAGCTTCTGTAGCTTCAGAAGGCTTGATTGTTTTCACCAGGTGAGCTACTTTGTAACCCATGGTTCCTGCTTTTTTATCTTCTACATTGATGATATGGTAACCAAAACTTGTTTCAGTAAGACCTGTAGAACCTTTTGCATTATTTGCCAAGAAAGACAAATACTGAGGAGCAAACTGACTCTGAGGAGTCGTCCAACCCACGCTACCATTTCTTTCAACAGCATTGGGCTCGTCAGACAATTTCAGACCTTCTGCAAATTTTGCAGGATTTCCTTTAATTGCAGCCATTAAGCTATCAGCAATTTTCTTAGCCTGTTCTTTTGTTCTTGTCGCTGTAGATCTTTCAGCTCCTTTGTAAGCAATCAAGATATGCTTAGATAAAGTAGAATCTGAAGGTTTTTTGTCAATCAATTTAGAGACTACATATAAGTTTTGTTCTTTGTAAGGACCAAAAGTCTGACCAATTGCAGCCGTTTCCAATTTACCCTGTAAACCTTGAGGCATCTGGTTAGCCGGAACATATTGGTTATTGAAAGGAACATCAGAATTTGCCATTACAAACATAGAATCGTTTGTAGTATTCATAAAGTTTTCTTTTCCACCGCTTTCGTCAGTACCTATTGAGAATGCTTTTGTAAGATCTTTCAATACTGCAGCATCATCAGCAGGGCTCGGCTGTGAAGGAAAAAATACAATTCCCAAGTTTCTGCTAGGTTCAGTTTTGAACATTACAGGATGTTGATCAATATATTTCTTTAAATCTTCGGTCGTAACTTTGATTTTATTTTTTTGAAGATAAGAAGCGTAATCAACTTTTACAAAATCGATATCAGCTAACTGATCTCTTTCTCTCATTAATTCTTCAGCCTCTTTTTTACCAGTCGTAATCCCTGTTGAAACATTAGCAAAGACCTGTCTTGCCATAATTCTGTACTCGATTGTTTTTCTGGTTTTCAACCATTGAGCGTATCCTTCAGGACTTGTATTTTGTAGAGTCTCAATTTCTTTCTTCAATTCCTGAAGCTTGAAATTACCTTTTTCGTCAAAAAGCTGTTGGTTTTGAGCAAACATTTGGTCAAACTGAATTTGGTTCCAGAACAAATCGTCTGTCATTTCAAACCCCATTTTTTCAAATTGCTGCTTTACCAATTTTGATTGCACAAGCAATTGCCAAGCCTGCTCTTCAAGTCCGGTTTTTGGCTGTTGCTGTTGCTCAGCCTGCTGCTGTAATACGAAAAGCTGGTCGTTATACTCCTCACGGGTAATTTTTTCACCATTTACTTTTCCTAAAATATCAGGATTTTTTCCAAAAACTTTATCGAGACTTTCTGGGTTTACCAAAAACGCCAATAGCGCCAATGCGATCATTCCCATCAAAAGCCAAGGTCTACTCCTAATCTGTCCTAAAATTGCCATTTTATAAATATAGTTTTATATCAGTGTGCGAAAATACACATTTTTAAGAAATTACAGAAATATAAGATGGTTTTTTAATTTTTAAAATTTAATATCGCATAATATGGAAATTTTGACCGTATTTTTTATCAAAAAACAAATGGCATAAGTATTGTGAAAATTACGTACACATAATATGTAAAGCTATTGTTCAACATATTTTGATTTTATCCTTTAACGATTAAAACTATAAATGACAATTTGTCATTTAACTTATTATGACAGAATTTGAAGATATAAATTTTGATGAGATCTTGGGTGACGGATTTGATATTGTAGCCGAAGAGATCAATCTTTCTGATATTGACGAAAGCGCAAAAAACTCTGAACAAATTATTTTCCCGATACTTCCTGTAAGAAATATGGTGATGTTCCCAAATGTGGTCATCCCAATTACTGCAGGAAGAAAAACCTCTATACAACTTCTTGAAGAAGCACAACAAAACGGTGATTTCATCGGAATTGTAAGTCAAAAAAGCTCTGACATTGAGCAGCCAACTGAGAAAGATTTTTATCAGATTGGTACCTTAGCCAAAATCATTAAAATTATTAAACTTCCTGAAGGAAACGTTACGGCTATTACTAAAGGCTTCCACAGATTTAAAATAAAAAAAATCACCAATAGCCAACCCTATTTCAAAGCTGAAATTACAAGATTAAAAGATTCAAAAGCTAAAAATAAAGAAGAATATGAAGCATTACTGGAGAACGTAAAAGATTTAGCTTTAAAAATAATCGAGCTTGATCCAAATATTCCCAATGCGGCTAATTTTGCGATAAAAAACATCAACAGCAATGATGATTTACTGAATTTCATCTGTACCAATGCGAGTTTCCCTTATGCAGAAAAACAAAAATTGCTTGAGGAAAAAAGCCTGATGGAAAGAGCCAACAAGTGCTACGAAATGATGCATGAGGATTTCAGAAAGCTGGAACTGAGAAATCAAATCCATCAGAAGACTTCAAAAGATCTCGACAAGCAACAGAGAGAATATTTCTTAAACCAACAGATCAGAACCATTCAGGACGAATTGGGTGGCGGACCAGAAAGTGATGTTGAAGATTTACTGCAAAAAGCAAAAAATAAAAACTGGAAACCTGAAGTTGAAGAACATTTTCAAAAAGAAATTGGAAGACTTCAACGTCAAAATCCGAATTCTCCCGATTATAATGTACAGAGAAATTATCTGGATTTCTTCACAGACCTTCCTTGGGAAACCTTTACCAAAGACACTTTTGACATCGAGAAAGCTGAAAAAGTTTTAGATAAAGCTCATTTTGGCTTAGAAGATATTAAGAAAAGAATTTTGGAACACATGGCTGTTTTAAAATTGAAAAACAATATGAAATCTCCCATCTTATTATTGGTAGGGCCTCCGGGAGTTGGTAAAACCTCTCTTGGAAAATCTGTTGCTGATGCTTTGGGAAGAAAATATGTACGTGTTTCTTTGGGTGGGCTTCATGACGAAAGTGAAATTCGTGGTCACAGAAAGACTTACATCGGTGCGATGGCAGGAAGAATTCTTCAATCCATTAAAAAATCCGGTACATCAAATCCTGTGATTGTTTTAGATGAAATCGACAAAGTAGGAAAAGGAATGCATGGCGACCCAAGTTCAGCTTTGCTTGAAGTTCTTGATCCTGAACAAAACAGTGCTTTCTACGATAATTTCCTTGAAATGGGTTATGATTTATCTAAAGTAATGTTTTTGGCAACCGCTAATTCACTTTCAACGATTCAGACTCCGCTTTTAGACAGAATGGAAATCATTCAGATTGCAGGTTATACTTTGGAGGAGAAAATTGAAATTGCAAAGAGACATTTAATTAAAAAACAACAGGAAGAAAACGGTTTGACGGCAAAATCTTTCAAATTGGGAAATCCTGAGTTAAAACATATTATTGAAGCGCATACTTCGGAAAGCGGAGTACGATCTTTAGAAAAAAGAATTGCCGGAATTGCTCGTTGGGTTGCCCTGCAAACCGCAATGATGAAAGAATATGACGCTAAAATTTCTGTTGAAAAAGTGGATGAAATTTTAGGTGTTCCAAGACCGAAAAATTTATCTGAATTAACAGACGTTCCAGGTGTTGTAACCGGATTGGCATGGACAAGTGTTGGAGGTGATATTTTATTTATTGAAAGCATTACCAGCAATGGAAAAGGAAATCTTACCATGACCGGAAATCTGGGGACGGTAATGAAAGAATCTGCAACGATCGCTTTGGAATACATTAAAGCTAAGCACGAAGATTTAGGAATTACAGAAGATGATTTAGAGAAGAAAAACATTCACGTTCACGTTCCGGAAGGCGCAACACCGAAAGACGGACCTTCTGCCGGAATCGCAATGCTGACCTCAATGGTTTCTACCTTCAGAAATAAAAAAGTAAGACCTCATCTGGCAATGACCGGTGAAATTACTTTAAGAGGAAAAGTGCTTCCTGTGGGTGGAATTAAAGAAAAACTTCTTGCCGCAACAAGAGCAGGAATTAAAGAAGTAATCCTTTGTGAAGCCAATAGAAAAGATGTAGAAGAAATCAAACAGGATTATCTGAAAAATCTGAAAGTAAACTATGTCAATTGGATGACTGAAGTTCTGGAATTGGCTATCGAAAAATAGTTTTTTATTTTATAAATTTATAACCTCATCGGAAACGGTGAGGTTTTTGTTATGTGTAGAAAAACTTTCCCATGAATTTCTTTAAACTTCCTTTCCTTCCGAAACTTGCGTTGGCAGTTATTTCCATTATCGGAATTGGCTACCTTATCAAGTTAGGACAGAGCATTTTGGCTCCTTTCTTTTTGGCGTTTTTAATGGCGATGCTTTTTTTGCCTATTGCTAATTTTTTAGAGAAAAAACTAAGACTTCCAAGATCAATTTCCACCATTATTTCAGTGATGATGATGTTGATTATTCTGACAGGAATGATATTTTTCTTCGGTTCTCAAATTTCCAGTTTCAGCCGTGATGTTCCGCATCTGACGAAGCAGTTTAATCTGGTTTTCCATAATCTCCAGACATGGGTTTCTTATACTTTTAATGTGAAAATTGATGAACAGCTGGATTATCTGGATCAAGGTTTGAGTAAGCTTCTGTCTTCATCCGGAGTGATTTTAGGATTTACTTTTGGAATTTTTTCTTCAAGTTTAGGGTTTCTAGCCTTTTTCATCTTATTCTTTATTTTCATTTTAAATTACAGAAGAATTTTAAATAATTTCATTGTTAATGTGTTCAATGAAAAACACAAAGCAAGCGTTCAGGAAGTTGTTTCTGAGGTAAGAATTATGACAAAAAGATACATCATCGGATTGTGCCTTCAGGTGATTATCGTTTCTGTTCTTACAACAATTGCTCTAACTATTTTAGGGGTAAAATATGCCATTTTATTAGGCGTTTTAACAGGATTATTAAACGTTATTCCCTACATCGGAATTTGTATTTCATTATTAATTTCATGTTTCATCGCTTTTGCAACGGGAACGGTTTCAACTTGTGTGTATGTTGCCATCGGCTACGTCATCGTTCATGCAATTGACGGAAATATCGTTCTTCCTTTTGTTGTTGGATCGAAAGTAAAAATTAATGCTTTGTTTTCTTTTATCGGAATTCTTTTAGGCGAACATCTTTGGGGAATTTCGGGGATGTTTCTGTGTATTCCTGCAATTGCAATCATTAAAATTATTTTTGAAAGAGTGGATGGGTTGCAACCTTGGGGAAAACTTTTAGGTGAAGATGAAAAACCTAATAAGAAAAAGAAAAGCTATAAGATTTCTAAGAATATTACTTTGAAAGAAATGGATTAAGACATGAGTAATTGGCAATAAGTAATGAATAATTTTCTCTTAATTTAAAATTTTATTGATTTTTTGACAACGAATTAGAATTTTATTTAATTTTAATAAAAAATCCAACTCATGAAAATCATTATATTTATCATCAGTCTTCTTTTCGGATTAATGTTTATCAATGCCGGATTAAACAAGTTCCTCAATTATATGCCAATGGAAAAACCTACTCCAGAGCAAATGGAACTTTTCGCCGCATTTGAAAAAATCTTCTGGTTGATGCCATTAGTGGGTGCTGTAGAAATTATTGGCGGATTATTATTTATCTTCCCAAAAACAAGAGCTTTAGGAGCAATCGTGATTCTACCCGTAATGGTAGGTATCGTGATTCATGTTTTCACAATGGATAAATCTACCGTAGGAATATCGATTGCAGCCGTTCTTTTTATCATTAACCTCTGGATGATTATCGATAATAAGGATAAATATAAAGCACTGATTAGCTGAAAAAGTAAAAGATCAATTGTGAATCTGTTTTGCTTGTCAATTTTTAAAATTCACTTGCTAAAAAAGATTCACAATTGACCATTCAAATATCTTAAACAAATGCGCTGAAGCCGGTAATTGAACGACCGACAATCAGTGAATTGATTTCTTTCGTTCCTTCGTAAGAATAAATAGCTTCTGCATCAGCAACAAATCTTGCGACATCATACTCAAGCAGAATTCCGTTTCCTCCTAAAACTTCTCGTGCTCTCGAAACAATATCTCTAGTTCTCATCGTACAAAAAACTTTGGCTAAAGAAGCATGGTCATCTTTTAAAATTCCTTCATCCTGCATTTCTGAAAGTCTGAAAACCATGGTTTGCATTGCTGTTAAATTTGATAACATTTCTACCAAATGCCCCTGAATCATTTGGAATGAAGCAATCGGTTTTCCGAATTGCTCTCTTGTTCTGGTGTAATCTAAAGCACTTTCATAAGCACCTCTTGCACATCCGGTTGCCATCCACGCCACTCCGGCTCTTGTCATTCTCAAAACTTTTGCGGTATCTTTGAAAGAATTGGCATTTTGCAGACGGTTTTCTTCTGTAACGATACAATCTTTTAAAGTGATTAAACCATTCTGAACGATTCTTAAAGCCATTTTGCCTTTAATTTTCTCAACAGAATAACCGGGATTATCTTTTTCTACGATAAAACCTTTCACTTCACCATCATCTAAATCTCTTGCCCAAATAATAATTAAATCTGCAAATGTTGCGTTTCCAATCCATTTTTTTTGTCCGTTTAAAATCCAGCCATCAGGAGTTTTTTTGCAGGTTACCGTCAAACCACCCGCTGCTCCCGAGCCAACTTCGGGTTCTGTTAAACCGAATGCTCCTATTTTTTCAAACTTTTGCATTTGAGGAAGCCATTTTTGTTTCTGTTCTTCAGAACCGCAGATATAAATGGAGCCCATTGCCAAGCCAGACTGTACGCCGAAAAAGGTAGCGATTGAAGCATCAATTCTCGCCATCTCCATTGCAATAACTCCTTCCATGAGAAAAGGCATTCCTTTACAGCCATAACCTTCATACGTTACACCACAGATATCTAATTTTTGAAATTTTGGAATTAATTCGTGTGGAAATTCATCTCTTAGCCAGTAATGATTGACTAAAGGCTTGACTTCTTTTTCCATGAATGCTCTTACTTTCAGCTGAACTTCTCTTTGCTCTGGCGTTAAAGTGTGGTAAATGTCGTAGAAATCTCCGTCAATGGGTGGCAGTTCTTTCTTTTTCTTATTTGGATGGAGCATTTTCATCATTCCGCTGAGCTGCTTATCATCCAGTTTAGAGAAATTCTCCATGAGTTTGGGAAGATTTACCTTTTGGGAAATTTGGCTTAGTTGGTCAAAATTGATTGATTTAAATAATTCTATGGCGTTTCTGATTTTGGAAAAAGTATTAGACATATTATTTGAGATTTGTAAAACCTCAGCAAAAATCAATCCGAAATACCACAGACACAGACTTTAATATTTTACAAAATACTGACCTACAATGATTTAGACTGAATATTTTATTTACAAATTTTTTACTTCCTATTTTCAAACAGTACAAAGGTTTCGTTCTCAACTTTGAAGTAAGCAAAACATTAAAAAATCAACAATATGAAAACGACTTACATCAGATTAACTATTGCAACGGCAATTTTATCAGGAATTTATTCATGCAAAAAAGGTGAAGCAACCACGAGTGACTATGAAAACTTGGAAGCTAATAAAGAAATTGTAGCAGACAGTATTTCTTCTGTTGCAACAATGTCTGTAAAAGACAAGCAATTCATCAAAACTGCTAACGTCAATATGGAAGTAAAAGATGTTTATGACGCAACAATTTCGATTGAGAAATCGGTGCAGGAACTTGGCGGATTTGTTACCCACAGCGATTTACAAAGCAGAGTAATTTCAGAAGAAACTTATAATACTTCCGACGAAGACGCAATGCTTGTGAAAAAATACCAAACTGAAAATTCTATGCAGGTAAGAGTTCCCACTTCAAAACTGGGCGAACTTTTAACTATAATTAATGATAAAAAATTGTTCCTGAATTCAAGAATTATCAATGCCAGGGATGTGACTTCAAGTATTAAATATGCCGAGTTGGAAGGAAAAAGAATGAAGAAAACAGGTGAAAATATTTCTGAGCTTAAAACCACAAAAGATAAAGTGAAAATGAGCGACGAGAATATGTCTGAAGAAAATCAGCAACAGCTTGCGAATCTTGATGTAACCGACAATTTAAAGTACAGCACTATTGATATTTATATAAAAGAACCAAAGCTTCGCATTGCAGAAATTGCGGTAACCAATTCCACAAATATTGATAACAAATACAAATTTGATTTCTTTTACAGTGCAAAAAATGCTTTTATAGAAGGGTATTATTTAATTCAGAGGCTTGTTATTGGATTAATAGTAATCTGGCCACTTTTAATAATCGGCGGCTTGGTATTTTACTTTTATCGAAAAAACAAATCTAAAAAGAAAACAAATTAAAACTACCGGAAAATAATATGGCAATCTAACCGTTTGGTTATCTACATATACTTTTGAACCTCTGTTTTTACAGAGGTTTTTAGTGCTTAAAAATTGCAAATGAAAAAAAATATTTTTTTACAGTTCTGATGTTTTCAGCATTTACTTTTTCACAGAAAATTAAAATTTTAGACGAAGAAACCTGGAATCCAATCCCCTATGCAAAGCTACTTTTAAAAGATAAAGATTATTACAAAAATACTGAAGAAAATGGCGAAACCATTCTGGAAAGCGGTGAAGAAATAGCAGAAATTCAATCTTTTGGATATGAAAATTTTAAAGCTGAAAAATATCAGCAGACCTGTTTTTGAAACCAAAGCTTACTGAAATTGAAGAAGTTCAAATTGCAAAACCAAAATTATCTAAAACATTTACAATATGATTGGTTCAATTAAAGAAAATCCTAAAAATATTATTCTTGGCAGTTTATCTAAAGACGGTTGGATATTTAAGAATCTCAAATAATCCTACAGGAGGCATTGGAGATCTTGCGCTAGAATTGGAACTCACCAATTGATTTTTAATCCACAATTAACATCATTGCCTGAAAATTCCGTAAATTTGCAAATCATAATTTATCAACATGGATTTTAGAGAATTTTTTCAAATTCAAGACTAAAATCCTTATTCAAACCTTGAAATATGTTATCAAAAATAAATCCTACACAAACCAATAGCTGGAAAGCACTTGACGAACATTTCGGAAACAATGATTTTGAGTTGAGATGTCTTTTTCAATACAATACGAATCGTTTTGAAGAGTTTTCTATCAAAAAAGACAATTTTCTATTTGATTATTCTAAAAACTTGATTGATACAAGAACAAAAGAATTATTATTAAATCTTGCAGAAGAATGTCAGTTAAAAGATGCGATTTCTAAAATGTTTTCGGGAGATAAAATCAATGAAACAGAAGGAAGAGCGGTCTTGCATACAGCATTAAGAGATTTTTCTGATAAGGAAATATTGGTTGACGGTGAAAATATCAAACCCCAGATCAAAAGAGTTTTGGATCACATGAAATCTTTCTCTGGAAACGTTATTTCAGGAAATCACAAAGGTTTCAGCGGAAAAGAAATCACAGATATTGTGAATATAGGAATCGGAGGTTCAGATTTGGGACCTGTGATGGTAGTTTCGGCTTTAAAGCATTTTAAAACAAGATTGGATGTGCATTTCGTTTCCAATGTAGACGGAAATCATATCGCAGAAGTTGTTAAAAATTTAAATCCTGAAACAACTTTATTCATCATTGCTTCAAAAACGTTTACCACACAGGAAACAATGACGAATGCCAATTCTGCAAAAGACTGGTTTTTAAAAGCCGGAAAACAGGAAGATGTCGCAAAACACTTTGTCGCTTTATCTACTAACGTTCAAGCTGTAAAAGACTTCGGAATTGCAGAAGAAAACATCTTCGAATTCTGGGATTGGGTTGGCGGAAGATATTCATTATGGAGCGCGATCGGGTTAAGCATTGTTCTTTCAGTTGGTTATGAAAACTTCGAGCAATTATTAAAAGGTGCTGAAAGTACAGATCACCATTTCCAGACAGCAGATTTTTCTGAAAACGTTCCTGTTTTGATGGGACTTTTGGGAATCTGGTACCGTAATTTCTATGCCGCAACAACGTATGCAATTTTACCTTACTCTCAATATTTAGACCGATTTGCAGCATATCTTCAGCAAGGAGATATGGAAAGTAACGGAAAATGTGTTGACAGAAACGGTGAGTTTGTAGAATATGAAACGGGACCAATTATTTGGGGAGAACCGGGAACAAATGGGCAACACGCTTTTTATCAATTGATTCATCAGGGAACAGAATTGATTCCTGCAGACTTTATTGCGTATGCGAAAAGTCCAAATAAGGTTTCTGACCATCAGGATAAATTGTTGGCTAACTTTTTCGCTCAAACTGAAGCACTTGCCTTCGGAAAAACGGAAGAAGAAGTTGAAGCAGAGTTAAAAGCTTCAGGGAAATCTGATGAAGAGATCGATTTCTTGTTAAATTATAAAGTTTTCCAGGGAAATACACCTACTAATTCAATCATGTTCAAGGAATTAACTCCATTCTCATTAGGACAGTTAATTGCATTATATGAACATAAAATTTTCGTTCAGGGAGTAATCTGGAATATTTTCAGCTTTGACCAGTTTGGTGTAGAATTAGGAAAAGTTTTAGCTAATAAAATTTTGCCGGAACTTGAAAATAATGAGACAATTAGCTCTCATGACAGCTCTACCAATGGGTTGATTAATTATTACAAAGGAAATAAATAATACGATAATAAGTAGATGCAGAATTGGTGAAAATTAAAGTAAACCTAATTCTAAAATCTAACATCTAACATCTAATTAAAAGTAAAATGGCAGAAATTCTTGACGGATTAAAAGTATCCAAAGAAATAAAAGCAGAAATCAAGGTTGAAGTTGATAAGATCATTGCAGGCAAAAGAAGAGCCCCACACTTGGTAGCAATTCTTGTTGGAAACAACGGAGCGAGCAAAGCATATGTAAATGCTAAGGTAAAAGACTGTGAAGAAGTTGGTTTTCAATCGAGCTTAGTTAAATTTCCAAGTACAGTTTCTGAATCTGAATTATTGGAAAAGATTGAGGACCTTAATAAGGATAAATCTGTAGACGGCTTTATTGTTCAGTTGCCTTTACCAGACCAGGTTGATCAGGAGAAAATCATCAATGCTATTGATCCAAGAAAAGACGTTGATGGTTTCCACCCAACAAATTTCGGTAAAATGGCTTTGGAAATGGATACTTTTTTGCCTGCAACGCCTTTCGGAATTTTGACATTATTGGAAAGATACAATATCGAAACGAAAGGTAAAGACTGTGTCATCATCGGAAGAAGTAAAATCGTTGGAAGACCCATGAGTATCTTAATGGGAAGAAAAGATTTCCCGGGAAATTCTACGGTTACTTTGACGCACTCTTACACAAAAGACATCGAAGAATATACTAGAAAAGCAGACATTGTTATTACTGCTTTAGGAGATCCTCACTTTTTGAAAGGTGAAATGATCAAAGACGGAGCCGTAATCGTTGATGTAGGTATCACAAGAGTAGATGACGACTCTCCAAAAGGATATTATTTGGCTGGTGATGTTGATTTCGACAGTTGTGCAGCAAAAGCAAGCTGGATAACGCCTGTTCCCGGAGGAGTAGGACCTATGACAAGAGCGATGTTGATGAAAAATACCATCATTGCCTACAAAACATCAGTCTATAACGACTAATTTGAAATGGATTTAGTAGAAGATATATTATTAAAAGAAGGTAAAATGCTCCCGGTGATGGAGCATTTTTACACTATTCAGGGAGAAGGTGCCCACACCGGAAAAGCAGCATATTTCATCAGATTGGGCGGCTGTGATGTCGGCTGTCATTGGTGCGACGTGAAAGAAAGCTGGGATCCCACCCTTCACCCTTTAATGAATGCTGAGGAAATTGCAGAGACTGCAGCAAAACACTGTAAGATTGTTGTTTTAACAGGTGGTGAACCTTTGATGTGGAATTTAGATGTTTTGACAGGAAGGTTAAAGGAGCTGGGATGTACCGTTCACATTGAAACTTCCGGAGCTTATCCGATGAGCGGACAATTGGATTGGATTACTCTTTCACCAAAGAAAACAGGATTGCCGAAGGAAGAAATTTATCAAAAGGCTCACGAACTGAAAGTAATTGTTTTTAATAATAATGATTTAAAATTTGCTGAAGAACAAGCTGCAAAAGTCTCGGAAAACTGTAAATTGTATCTGCAAAGCGAATGGAGTAAACGTGAGGAAATTTATCCTAAAATCACTGACTTTATTCTTGCCAATCCACGTTGGCAGGCATCGGTTCAGACCCATAAATATCTGAATATTCCATAAAAAAACCATAAATTAGCTTCTGTTTTCCAAATATCATTAGATGCAAAGAATTCGATACTCTAGATATCTAAAATCGATTATTGTCTTGCTTGACCTTTCGGTTATTGCATCTGTGTTTATATTCTTTTTTATAAGCCGAAATGAGGGTTTAAGAAATCATGAAGAAACATGGTATCAAAACAGTTTTTCTCTGGCATTATTATTCTTATTCTGGATGCTTTTGAGTGGCAGAACAAGAATTTATAACATCCCCAGAAACCTGACTTACACATTGTTTCTTGAACGGCTGTTCAGTCATTTTGTGATCTTTACGATTGGGATTTTATTGATTGGTAAGGTCAGCAACAATCGGTTTTTTAATTCCGACATTTACTGGCTGGCTTTATATTTATTTTTCTTTATTTTCTTCCTAAGATCAATAATATTTTTCATCATAAAGTACTTACGCTCAATTGGTATTAACCATAGAAACATTATGTTTCTGGGTGAAAACAGTTCGACAGATGTTTTGAAAGATATTCTGAAAGACAGAAAAGATTACGGTTACAAAATTTTTGGTTATAATTCTTCTGATCTTTCCTTTAATGAGTTAATCGAATTCTGGAAGACCAACGGAATTCATACACTTTTTATCCCGACAGACAGTGCTCTTGACAAAGAATTGGAGAAAAGATTATTTAAATTAGCTGAAGAGCACAAGGTTCACGTATCGCTGGTTCCGAATATTTCAAAAAGCAATTTTTTCTATTATGATTTGGGATACATTGAAACACAACCTGTTTTAAATCAGGCTAAATATCCTTTAGATTATTATTCAAACTTCTTTCTAAAAAGAACATTTGACATTGTGTTTTCAACATTGGTCTTAGTTTTGATTTGTTCATGGTTGTTTCCAATAATTGCCATTTTAATTAAAAGAAACTCAAAAGGTCCTGTTTTTTTTGTTCAAAAAAGATATGGCTTTCATGAAGAGGTTTTTAATTGTATTAAATTCAGAACAATGATTGTGAATGATGAGTCTACTACAAAAACTACCCTTGATAATGACTCAAGGATTACTAAAATCGGTAGATTTTTGAGAAAGACGAGTTTAGACGAAATGCCTCAGTTTATTAATGTTTTAAAAGGCGAAATGTCTATCGTTGGCCCCAGACCTCACATGTTAGCAGTTGACAATTATTATAAGCCGAAAATAGGAAGATACACACTGAGAAGTTTAGCAAATCCCGGAATTACAGGTTTAGCACAAGTAAGCGGTTTTCGCGGAGATTCAGGTAATGTAGAAGTAGAGATGAATAAAAGAATACTCGCCGATGCTTTCTACGTTAGAAACTGGAGTTTTGTTCTTGATCTGGTAATCGTTTTAAAAACCATTGTATTGATAGTAGGAGGTGATAAAAACGCCAAGTAAATAAATAAAATAGTCTAATTTAGCAGAATGTTAAAAAAGTTTTTTACAGCCATAGGAGAATACATGATTCTTATCGGTAAATCTCTTCAAAAACCTCAGAAAATGAGAGTTTTCTGGAAGCTGTTTATGAGAGAGATCAATGATTTGGGTGTTAACTCGTTCGGGTTGGTTATTTTTACATCTATATTTGTAGGTGCTGTTGTTGCCATCCAGATGTTTAATAATTTTGATGCCTCTTCATTTCCGATTCCAACGTCATTTGTAGGATACGCAACAAAAGCAGTTTTAGTTCTTGAATTTGCACCTACGATTATCAGTTTGATTCTTGCAGGAAAAGTAGGTTCATATATAGCCTCTACGATTGGCACTATGCGTGTTTCTGAGCAGATTGATGCCTTGGATATTATGGGAGTAAATTCTCCTAATTTCTTAATCTTACCAAAAATCATAGCCTGCCTTATTTTCAATCCTATTCTGATTGCACTCAGCATCGTTTTCGGTATTGGTGGGGGCTATATTGCCGGAATATTGACAGGCAACTGGACAACTTCAGATTATGTAACAGGTATTCAGATGTATATGCCTAATCTTTTCATCTATTATGCATTTGCCAAGACTATTGTTTTTGCATTTGTAATTGCCACTGTTCCTTCTTATTTTGGATATTTTGTTAACGGCGGATCATTAGAAGTTGGTAGAGCAAGTACGCAAGCTGTGGTTTGGACGATGGTTTTTATCATTATTTCCGAATTAATTTTAACACAATTAATACTAAGCTGATGATTGAGGTAAAAAATCTTAAAAAGAGTTTTGGCGATGTTGAAGTGCTTAAAGGAATTTCAACCAATTTCGAAAAAGGAAAAACAAACTTGATCATCGGGCAGAGTGGATCTGGTAAAACCGTTTTCCTAAAAAGTTTATTGAATGTTTATCAGCCTTCATCAGGAGAAATCTTATTTGACGGAAGAGACATCAATGTCATGAACCGTGAAGAAAAACAGCATTTACGATCTGAAATCGGAACCCTTTTTCAGGGAAGTGCATTGTTTGATTCATTGACTGTTGAAGAAAACATCATGTTTCCTTTAGACATGTTTACCAATCTTACATTCAGAGAAAAGAAAAGAAGGGTTTTTGAGGTAATCGGAAGAGTACATTTAGATAAAGCTAACAGAAAGTTTCCTTCAGAAATTTCCGGAGGTATGCAAAAACGTGTGGCCATTGCAAGAGCCATTGTAAACCATCCAAAATATCTTTTCTGTGATGAACCCAACTCAGGACTAGACCCTTATACCTCTAATGTCATTGATGATCTCTTACTTGAAATCACTAAAGAATACAACACTACGACGATCATCAACACACACGATATGAACTCTGTGATGACTATTGGTGAGAAAATTGTATATCTGAGATTGGGCATAAAAGAATGGGAAGGCAATAAAGATATCCTGATTACTGCAGGCAATAAAAATCTGATAGACTTTGTTTATTCATCAGAATTATTCAAGGAATTGAGAGAGTATCTTTTAGAGAATAATAAAACAATTGAAAATACTATTACAAAAATAGAAGACAATGAAAAAATTAATTAGTGCCGCATTGATAGGTTTTTCAGTTTTTGCTTCAGCGCAGATTTCGTTGGCAGCCAAAGCTAATGTAGCAATCCCAACAAGCTCTGCTTCTTGGAAAAACTTTAAAACCGCAGCATCCAATACTGTAGAACAAAAAGGAAAAAACATTACCGGATTTAATATTGGTTTATCTTTAAAAATCGATTTACCAACTGCATTATACTTAATGCCGGAAATTTATTATACCAATTTCAGCAATGAAGTTACAGTTCAGAACGATGTAAATTCAGCTCAAACTACCATTAAAGCTAAAAACAGCAGAGTAGATATTCCTGTTTTGGTTGGGGTAAATGTATTAGGAAACCTTTTGAGTGCTTACGCAGGACCTGTTGGAAGTTTTAATTTAGCGAAGAGTGATGATTTTGATAACTTCGTACAGAAAGTGGATGCTAAAGAATTCACAGTAGGTTACCAGCTAGGTGTACAAAGTGAGATTAAAAAGATCATTCTTTCAGCAAGATATGAAGGTGCATTCTCAAAAGATCAGAGAAAATTCATCAACAATGTTGCAGGGTCAAACCAAGAAATTGATTACGATAACAGATCAAGTCTTTTCTTAATAGGTCTGGGATATAAATTCTAGATTTCAATAATCTCAATCATAAAAAATCCTCAGTTTAAAATATGGATTAGCCCCCAATTATTAGACAAAATTAAACAATAAATTAGATAAAGAGTTCGGTACTGTACCGGGCTCTTTCCTTTTAAATTTAACCTTATTCTGTCGTTGTTGTAATAGTCATGTATTCTTTTATTTGTTTTTCAGTATCGTTGTTGATCTGTTCATTCTGTCCGTCTTTTACGAGATAATCAAGTGTAACGCCTAGAGCATCAGCAATTAACCTGTGTTTTAAAATATATTTTTAGTAATAATTTAAGCCTGTCCACACTCACATTTATTAAAACCAAAAATTGATAGATTATTAATCAATGACAATTCGCATTATGAGGATGTGTGCTGTGATCTCCCGGCAAATGACATTCGCCTACATTGTCTTTTGAAATGGTCATCGCATCAGCTCGTGGCGAAATGTAAGGAATTCCCAGTTCTAAACCTCTCAGAATAAATAATCCTCCCAAAATAATCATGATGACCGGAACTGCTTTTAAAATTTTAAGTCTGAAGGCCTGATTCATCAGGTTTCCGACTAAAACTACTGCAAACATGAACGGAAGTGTGCCAAGACCAAATAAAGCCATGTATGAGGCTCCTTGTAAGATTCCGCCAGCTGCTAAGCTTGCGGTTAATGCCATGTAAACCATTCCGCAGGGAAGAAAACCATTGAGAACTCCCGTAGTGAATCTTGATCTGTAGTCTGCTTTTTGTAAAAGTTTTCCTAAGTTTGATTTTACGGAAAATAAAAATTTAGATAAAAAAGGAATTTTTGAAGCAAAATCTTTTCCTCCAAATGAAAATAAGGCCATTACAATCAACAAAATTCCTACAGCAATCGTTAAATACTGTTGAATACCTGCCATCTCAAATCCTTCGCCGATAACTCCTAAAATTCCACCTAATAATGAGTAAGTGAAAATTCTTCCGAATTGATAGGTTAAGTTTTGAAGGTAGAAATTGGTTGCCTCTTTTTTAGTTAATCCCATCGACAGAGCAATTGGGCCACACATTCCGATACAGTGAAATCCGGAAGCAAAGCCTAAAGCAATCGCCGATACTACAAATGCTATTTCCATATCACATCATAATCGAGTCTGTAGTCTGTCTTGTTGGTAGTCCACATCAATCGCAACGTATAATTTCCTTTCGTTAAAACCCTGGCAGGAATTGAGAATGACTGATTGGCGTCGAGTTGTTCAGATCTTTTGATGTCTAAATTCTGATCATCTGATCTGTTCAGCACAAATTTAATATTAGAATTTGCGTTGTTGATATTTTTTGGGAAAGTCATTTTAATTCCCTCTGCATTTTGAGAAAATGCCGGCTTTTCTTTAATGGTATCTGCTCTTTTCTTCGCATCGATTACCGATTGGTATTCCAATTCTTCCTCGTAATACTTATCAGTTACCATTTCCGAGTTCTTCTGTCCGTTCGGAAATAAAAATAGCATTGATAAAATAAATATGATAAAAGAACCAAGCGCTAAAAATACGCCGTGTCCCCAAGTGAAATTTTTCATTCTTTAAAAAATTTAAAATTGTAATTTAAATGGTCCTTCGAAATAAGTTTCATAAGAATCGATAAGCTCACCCTTCATATCGTAAACTCCGATTTTGATATTTTGCTTAGACAGTTTCATGGCATTTTCCGGGAAGCTGATGTTGATGGTTCCTTTTGTAATCTTATCTCTGGCTACCGTAATTTTGCTTGATGCGCTGTAGCTGATTTCACCTCGTGCGGGTTCAATGACTTTGATTGTCACAATCTTTTTATCGTTGGTTTTATTCAGGAAAGTGTAGTTATAGGTGTTCGTGATTTTTCCCTCTCTCACAAAGAATGTACTTCCAGCCGGTTTGATGAATTTTGCTTCCATCTCGCCACGACTTGACAGTAAATATCCTAAGAATCCTACCAGGAAAACAAGAACTACGGCAAAGCCTTTCATTCTTCCGGTAAATTTGTAAGGAGCTCCGGTTTCTATTTCTTTTTCGGATGCATAACGCACCAATCCTTTTGGCAAGCCTACTTTTTCCATCACTTCATCACAGGCGTCAATACAAGCAGTACAGTTGATACATTCTAATTGCTGTCCGTCTCTGATGTCTATTCCGGTCGGGCAAACGACCACACATTGATAACAATCGATGCAGTCACCTTTTCCGGCAGCTTTTCGGTCTTCACCTTTCCTCCATTTAGAACGGTTTTCACCTCTATTGAAATCATAAAAAACATTGATGGTTTCTTTATCGATTAAAACGCCCTGCAATCTTCCATAAGGACAAACCAATGTACAAACCTGCTCTCTGAACCATGCAAACACAAAGTAAAATGCTGCGGCAAAAAGAATCATCACAATGAAATTGGTCGGATGCGCAAATGGACCGTCTGATACAATTTGAATTACTTGTTCGTAACCCACAATGTACATAAACATGAAGTGGGTAATGATTAGTGAGATGACAACGTAAATTGACCATTTCAAACTTCTTTTCCAAATTTTTTCGCTGTTCCACTCTTGCCTGTCCAGCTTCATCTGCTTGTTTCTGTCTCCTTCAATCAGGTATTCTATTTTACGAAAAATAGATTCCATAAAAATTGTCTGAGGGCATATCCACCCGCAGAAAATTCTTCCGAATGCAATCGTAAAAATAATAATGAAAATAAGAGAAGCAATAGCTCCTAAAGTAAGGATGAAAAAATCTTGTGGATAAAAAGGCTGTCCAACGATGAAAAACTCTCTGTCGATGACATTGAATAAAAAGAACGGATTGCCATTGATTTTGATAAACGGCACTGTAAAGTAGACAATAAGCAAGAAGTAACTTACAAAGTCTCTGTAGTTGGTATATTTACCTTTTGGTTTTTTTGGAAAAACCCATTTTCTCTTTCCGGATTGTTCCATTGTTCCTATAGAATCTCTATAGGTTTCAGGATCTAAAACCTGTCCCTGTCCGCCCCGCAGAATATCTTCTTCTTTATCTGACATTATAGTTTGGTTTTATTCTAAAAAAGAAAAAACATAATTCGTTACTATTTTTTAATTTAATAACAAATTATGTTTAATCATATATTTTCAAGTTTTAATTACTGTTTCTCCCACTTGGCTTCATCACCGTAAGCTGGTGCACCGCCTTTGTCTGTTGTAATTGGAGGGAGTTCCTGGTTAATGTGGTAAACGTAAGCAGCAACATTCTGAATGTCTGTTCCTGTTAAGACTCCGTTTTTACCCCAAGCCTGCATTGCTGTTCCTGTTACCCCATTCTCTACAACGTGGAATACGTTTTTGAATAATGTTTTCTCAGGTTGGTTGTGCCAGAAATTATCTGTCAGGTTAGGACCGATACCTCCTTTACCACCGTCTGAATGACAAGATACACAGTTGCTTTTGAAGATTTCTTCACCGGCAGCGATGTTGTCTTCAGAAAAAACTGCTGTTTCTATCGTAATTGGTGGCTGGCTCTTGTTATATTCTTCAATAGATGCCATTTGCTCTTTATATTCAGCATCATACTCGCTTAATGGGTGAGCAAAGTCTGTGAAAGAATATGCGCAAATATAAACGATACAAAATACGGTACCGAAATAGAATAGACCTAACCACCATTTTGGCAACTGGTTGTCTAATTCCATAATCCCGTCGAAACCGTGATCGAGAAGGATGTCTTTTTCTTCTGTATCAGACTGCTTTTTGAAAGCTGCGTCATACTGTCTTTTTAAGAAAGGAATTTTCTTTTCAGACAAGTACGCTGCTTTTTCTGCGTCAGATAATTTTTTGAATTTATTGTTTTCAATCAAATCTCCGATTGCACTGTGAATGTATGCCAAGATTGCACTGATTGCTACAGTTCCCCAGAAATATGGTGAAGCTAAAAACGAGTAGCTTTGAACAAATAAATAATAAAAAACTATCAAAAGCCCCATTATTATCAAGATGTTTACAAAAACCGGTGTTCTTTGTTTCATAAGTGAATGTTTATTGTTTTTAAATGTCATATGAAATAGCCATCGTCAAAATGTTATATGCAATAACTAAGCTAACGGCGACTTCATAATCAATAATAGTTTAATCTTTTAAATTAAAATCATCTTCATCATCCCCAAGAGGTGCGTTCTCTTCTTCTCTGTAATATTTTTTAGGCCTGCTAAAAACATAAATAATCAAAGCGATGAAGAACAGCATAAAGAAAATCAGAGCCAAAGTTTGATACAAACCTGCATTTTCCGTATTGGATAATATATCTTTAAAGTTCTGAGGAATCATGAGCTTTTAATGTTAGTTATTACTAGCTGTTTTTATTTCAGTAGTTTTAATATCTGTACCTAATCTTTGTAGGTAAGAAATCAATGCTACAATTTCTTTCTTCTCCAATTTTACGTCTGGTCTCTTAGCGTATTCTGCTTTCAAGTCAGCCGCTTCAGAGTAAATATCTTTTACAATTTTTGCTGCCTGGTTGTCTGCCCATTTATCAGCAGAATCAATTTGAGCTTTTGTATAAGGAACATCAAAAGTATTCTTCATCAATCTCATTTTGTCAACCATCTTAGATCTGTCTAGATTCGTTGCAATCAACCAAGGGTAACGAGGCATGATAGAACCTGCAGAGGTAGATCTTGGGTTATACATGTGTTTGTAATGCCAAGAACTCGGGTTTTTACCACCTTCTCTATGCAAATCTGGTCCTGTTCTTTTTGATCCCCAAAGGAAAGGTCTGTCGTAAACGAATTCCCCAGCCTTAGAATATTGACCATTTTTACCGTTGAATCTTACGATCTCATCTCTGAATGGTCTAACCATCTGAGAGTGGCAAGCATTACAACCTTCGCGGATATATAAATCTCTACCTTCTAATTCTAACGGTGAATAAGGTTTCACTGCAGAAATTTGAGGTACACTTTTCTTTAATGATAGGGTGGGAATAATCTCTACCATACTTCCAATTGAGATTGTTAAAAGTGATAATACAGTTAACAACATCGGCATTCTTTCTAACCAAAGGTGGAAACCTTCTCCTTCTTTACGTTTGTTACCAATGTTTGCCAAAGCTGGTGCTTCTGCAGGAACTTCTTTTTGGAATGATCCCTGACTAACAGTTTTCCAAACATTCACAACCATTAATAAACCACCTGAAAGATAGAATAAACCTCCTAAGAATCTTAATTTGTAGTAAGGAATAATTGCAGTTACCGTATCCAACCAGTTTTTCCATAATAATGTTCCATCCGGGTTGAATTGCTTCCACATTAGCCCTTGAGTAAATCCTGCAATGTACATTGGTACTGCGTAGAAAATGATACCTAAAGTACCTAACCAGAAATGCCAGTTAGCTAATTTTACAGACCACATTTTTGTTCTCCACATAATCGGTACCAAGTAATAGATAACACCGAATGCCATGAAACCATTCCATCCTAATGCTCCTAAATGTACGTGACCGATAACCCAGTCTGTAAAGTGACCAATTTTGTTGATGTTTTTTGTTGCTAAAAGCGGTCCTTCGAATGTTGCCATACCATAACAAGTAACTGCAACTACGAAGAATTTCAAAATAGGATTTTCTCTTACTTTATCCCAAGCTCCTCTTAAGGTAAGAAGACCATTCAACATTCCTCCCCAAGATGGTGCAATTAGCATAATTGAGAAACCAGTTCCCACTGCCTGCGCCCATGCCGGTAAAGCGGTATACTGAAGGTGGTGAGGACCAGCCCAAATGTATACGAAAATCAATGACCAGAAGTGAATGATCGATAATTTATATGAAAATACGGGTCTGTCTGCTGCTTTAGGTAAGAAATAATACATTAAACCTAAAACCGGAGTTGTCAATACGAATGCAACTGCATTGTGACCGTACCACCATTGAACAATAGCATCTTTTGCTCCTGCATATGCTGAATAAGATTTCCAGCCAGAGAAAGATAAAGGTACTTCAAGGTTATTAAAGATGTGAAGCATCGCTACGGCAACCCAAGTTCCAAGATAGAACCAAATGGCTACGTAAAGGTGTCTTACTCTTCTTTTCTTGATGGTTAAAATCATGTTTACACCGAAGATAATCCAAGATACGGCAATCAGAATATCGATTGGCCACTCATGCTCAGCATACTCTTTTGAAGTGTTGATCCCCATGAAGAATGTGATGTACGTAGCTACAATCATCAACTGCCAAGTCCAGAAATGAATCCAAGACAGCGTGTCGCTATACATTCTTGTTTTTAATAATCTTTGTGTAGAGTAGTAAACTCCTACATAAACGATATTACATACAAATGCAAAGATTACTGTTGACGTGTGCAGCATTCTTATTCTACCAAAACCAAACGCACCGTGTGTGTTGATCAAACCTTGTATGTTACCAGATGATAAACTGTTGATCGTTGTATCATCAGTCCCGAATAAAAATTCAGGAAGCTCAGGGTAGAAAAGCATCAATGCCGCCGTAAGCCCAAACACGAATCCTATAATCCCAAAAACTATGGTCGCGTATAGGAATGCCCGAACAATACTGTTGTCATAACTAAACTTTTGTGTCTCCATATTAACTATTCACTTTTTTCTTCAAATTTATTACTTTCTCCTTTTTCACTTTTATCGTTCTTGTTGCCAGAATTTTCTTTTTCATCTCTCACTTCATCATCAAAAAGTATTCTTACAGCAGGAGACTCATCGTCCTCAAACTGTCCTTTTCTGGCGTTAACTATAAAAACGATCAGGAAAACTGCAGCTAAAGAAACACTGCATAAGATCATTAAATATAGAATATCCATTAGACAACAAAATTAACCTATTTTCGGGGTTCAAAATTAGTGAAAAATAATGACATTAATCACGAAATACGGGCTTTGGCTAATTTAAAATCAGTCTAAATAAGGGCTTTTAAGCGGTTTTTCGGAAATATTTGCGACCTAAGATCCAGGTCGAAAGTGTAGTAAATGAAATGACAGTGATGGAACTCAGCGGCATCAAAATGGCAGCAAATAATGGTGACATGTGACCGGTAACCGCAAAACTCAAACCGACAATGTTATAAAGAAAACTGATTACGAATGTCAATTTTACAATCGTCATTGATCCTTTGCAGACATTGAGGTAATTATCTAATTGTGAGACTTTTTCACCATTCATAATTACATCAGAGGAGGGTGTAAAGCTGTTGGTGTCGTCAGAAATGGCGATTCCTACATTGCTTTGTTTCAGGGCTCCGGCATCGTTTAGTCCGTCGCCTAACATAGCGACTTTCAAACCCTTGTTTTGTAGGTTTTGGATGAAGTTTAATTTGTCTTCCGGGCTTTGGTTAAATGCCATCGAACTCACATTCGGGATGATGGCTTTCAATTGACTTTCTTCTGAAGAATTATCACCGCTTAAGATGAAAATCTTGTATTGAGCGATTTTTTTAAATAAATCTTTAAGGTTTTCTCGATATTCATTTTTAAAAATAAATTTGCCGATAAACTCATTGTTCTTGCTGATATAGACTGCGGTTTCCAGGTTTTTAGATTCCTGATTGTTATATTTTGCAGAACCGATTTTGTATAAATTGCCTCTTACACTCGCTTCGTAACCTTTTCCGGAAATCTCAACAAATTGTTCAACCGGAAAATAATCATCATTAATTTCAATAAAATCATACAGAGATTTTGAAAGCGGATGATTTGAGTTTTTTAATAAACTTTTGACATTCATTAAGTCAAATTCCTGAATTTCACTGCCTTCAAACTTGATGTTCGTTTTCTTTCTTTCGGTAATCGTTCCTGTTTTGTCAAAAACGATGGCGTCTAACTTTGAAATCTTCTCAATCGTCAGGGTGTCTTTTACATAGAATTTGTTTCTACCTAAAATCCGCATAATATGACCGAATGTAAACGGAGAAGATAATGCCAACGCACACGGGCAGGCGATAATCAGAATCGCAGAAATGACCTGGAACATTTTTTCTAAATCAATAAATGACCAGTAAATTCCTGAAATTAAAGCAATTCCTAAAATAATGAACGTGAAATATTTACTGATATCGTTGATGAGGGTGTCTAATCCTGTCTCATGCTTTTTGAAAGCTTCTTTATTCCAAAGCTGAGTCAGATAACTTTGGTCAACGTTTTTAATAACTTCCAGTTCAAGAGAAGAGCCGACTTGTTTTCCTCCGGCAAAAATTTTATCGCCAGGCTGCTTGCTGATGCTTTCGCTTTCTCCGGTGATGAAACTGTTGTCAATATTTCCTTCGCCATTAATTAAAACGGCATCCACCGGAATGATTTCTTGGTTTCGGACTAAAATTCGGTCACCAATTTTAATTTCGGAAAGCAAAATATTTTGCTGTTTTCCGCCAAAATCAACTTTGGTAACCGCAATCGGATAAAAAGATTTGTAATCTCTGTCATAAGAAAGCGAACTGTACGTTCGTTTCTGGAACATTTTCCCCATCAGCATGAAGAAGAGAAGTCCACACAATGTATCAAAATATCCAGGACCGTAATCGGTCATGACTTCATATACACTTCGCCCGAATAACACGAAAATTCCCAAAACAATCGGAACATCAATGTTGACGATTTTATTTTTTAAACCATACCAGGCAGATTTGTAATAATCTGAAGCCGAATAAAATACAACCGGGAGTGAAAGTAAAAACATCAACACCCGAAATAGACCTTTGTAATGTTCCATCCAGACATCTTCACCGCCAATATATTCAGGAAAGGCAAGGAACATTCCGTTACCGAAGGCAAAACCTGCAATCGCCAATTTTACCAGAAGAGATTTATCTAAATGATCTTCGTTTCTGTCGGCGGTTTCTAAGCTGATCGCCGGTTTATAACCTAAATTAGTTAAGAAATTAGCTAATTCGCTTAATTTTAAATCGTTATGATTGAATGAGATCTGTAAGTTCTTCCTTGTGAAATTGACCTGAGAATATTTAATATCTTTATGAAGCGTATGAAGGCTTTCTAAAAGCCAGATACAAGAAGAGCAGTGGATCACAGGAATTTTGAATGTGACCAAACTTGTGTTTCCTTCTGAGAAATCGGTAATTTTTTCAAAAATTTCAGGGGTATCGAGATAATCAAACTGTGAAGAATTTTCATCGTTCGGACGGATTCCTGCGCGTTTATTTAATTCGTAGAAATTAGTTAGATTGTTGATATTCAGAATTTCGTAGACCGATTTGCAACCATTGCAGCAAAAAATTTTCTCGTCAAAAGGAATTCTCTCCTTTTCTATGTCTTGTCCACAATGAAAACAGTTCTCGCTCACCTTCATAAATTATTGACTGACAAAATTATAACAATTTTTTTTGTTTATCGAGTTTAAATGTTCTATTTTTGTGATAAATGTCATATTAAAATGTCGCAGGAACAACAGATTGCTATTGAAGAAAGATTTGCCAAGGTTTTTAACGATAAATCCTTCAAAGAAAGGCTTTCCAATACTGATTTTGAAAGATACTTAGGTGCAAAAAAGAAGCTTAGTTTTCAGAAACATGACATCATTTTTGATGATGGTGAAATTCCGAAAGGAGTTTATTTTTTGGAAAAAGGAGCTGCAAAATTGTCGAAGTCGGGCTCTTTTGGTAAAGATCAGATTTTAAGATTTATAAAAGAGGGTGATATCATCGGATATCGTGCTTTGCTTTGTGGTGAAAACTTTCAAGCTAAAGCAGAGGCGATGACTGATGTAGATTGTACTTTTTTACCTGCAGATGTCTTTATGGATCTTTTGGAGGTTGATCCTCAGCTGTCATTCATCATGCTTCAAAAAATCGCTTACGAATTGGGGGAGTCTTCAAACACGATTACATTCTTAGCTCAGAAAACAGTAAGAGAAAGATTGGCAGAGATTTTAATACTTTTAGAGCAAAAATTAGGTACGGATCCTGAAGGTTTTATCAAAATCTCATTAACAAGAGAAGAAATTGCTAATATCATCGGTACCGCAACAGAAAGTGCCATCCGATTGATTTCTGAATTTAAAGGAGATCAGCTCATCGAAGTTGACGGAAGAAACATTAAAATTCTCAATCACGATAAACTCATGAAACTCGGTCACGTAGTTTTATAATCATTCAATATACAAGTCGGCGGAAGCCGACTTTTCAACTTATAAACAATACATATATTATGTCTGTTCATTCTGAAATCAAAAGAGTTACTACTGAAACCTTACGAAAAATGAAATTCGATAAGGAGAAAATAACCATGCTTACCGCTTACGATTTTACCACTGCGAAAATGGTAGATGCCGGAGGAATTGATGCTGTTCTCATTGGAGACTCTGCCGCTAATGTGATGGCGGGTTTTGAAACTACGTTGCCGATTACTTTAGATCAAATGATTTATCATACTCAAAGTGTTGTGCGTGGAATAGACCGAGCTTTGATCGTGGCTGATCTTCCTTTCGGAACTTACCAGAGTAATCCCGACAAAGCATTGGAATCATCAGTAAGAATGATGAAAGAGGGTGGTGCTCACGCCATAAAAATTGAAGGTGGAAAAGAAATTTCAAAATCTATAAAGAAAATTATCAATGCCGGAATTCCTGTAATGGGACATTTGGGATTGACACCACAGTCTATTTATCAATTCGGAACGTATAAGGTAAGAGCGAAAGACGAGGAAGAAGCTGAAAAATTAATCAGCGATGCAAAGCTTTTGGAAGAACTGGGCTGTTTTTCTATTGTTTTGGAAAAAATTCCTGCAGATTTAGCTAAAAAAGTTTCAGAAAGCATTACCATCCCAACTATTGGAATTGGAGCCGGTCCTGATTGCGACGGACAGGTTTTAGTATATCATGATATGGTTGGTATGAACAAAGGTTTTTCACCAAAATTCTTAAGAAGATACCTTGATTTATATACAGAAATTACCGGAGCTGTGGCACAATACGTAAAAGATGTAAAAAGTGCAGATTTCCCTAATGAAAAAGAAAGTTACTAATGAGAAATAATTTACAAATGGCACAGGGGATTATCTCTGTACTAGCAATACTTTGTCTGGTTATTGGTTGGTTTGGAATGTTTTCGCCGGAAGTCAATGAGATTATTTCAAGAAAATTATTTTATCTTTTAATAGGGTTGAGTTTTGTTTTGCAGGCGCCATTGCTTTCTAATGCTAAATTTACGTATCCGATGTACGGTGCAGCTGCATTATGTATTATAGGTGCATTTCTTCCTGTGGAATCTGATTTTTCGTTTATCAAAACAGTTGGTTTGCTTGGTGGAGTGATTATATCGTTTACCAATAGATCTGTGAGTCGTCAGTAGTTATGAAGGAACAAATCGTTTATGAAGATAACCACCTTTTGGTCATCAATAAAAAAGTTGGACAATTAGTACAAGGCGACAAGACCGGTGACGAATCTCTGCTGGATTCCATTAAAAATTATATTAAAATAAGAGATAACAAGCCTGGAAATGTTTTTCTGGGTTTGGTTCATCGTATCGACAGACCAACTTCGGGCTTGGTTATTTATGCTAAAACTTCGAAAGCGCTTTCCCGTTTGACGCAAATGGTTAAAAACAGAGAGGTTAAAAAAACATATTGGGCGGTTGTTCCTAAAGAAATGATCCATCAAAGCCAAAGATTGGTTCATTATTTACAGAAGAACGAAAAAAATAATAAAGCGATTGTTTTTACTAAAATTACTGACGGAGCGAAAGAAGCAATTCTTACGTATCATATCATAAAAACTTTGGATAACTATCATCTTTTGGAAATTGATCTTGAAACGGGAAGGCATCATCAGATTCGTGCACAATTGTCAAAAACGGGAGTTCCTATCAAGGGTGATTTAAAATATGGTTCACCACGTTCGAATCCTGATGGCGGAATTAATCTTCATGCAAGAAAACTGGAATTTATTCATCCGGTGACAAAAGAAAATATTGAGATTATTGCTCCGGTTCCTCAGAATGATACGATTTGGAGGGCTTGTGAAGAATAATTGTTTCAAAATACTAAATTCAAATAAAATCGGCTCTAATTTTTTAGAGCCGATTTCTTTTATATAAAATTTACTGTTGCAAAATTCCACCATTATTTTCATTTTGGGTGGTTTGTTTGATCATATTTGGGTCTTCTTTTGCGAGTTTATTTTTGGTCGGGATTTTGTAATTAACCGTGATTCCGAAACTTCTGCTGTCAAATTTGTTTGAGGTAAAGACTTTTCCACCTAAAGAATTTGCCACAATGACACTTTTATTCTGATTAAAAATGTCTCTTGCATAGAGCGAAAGATTAAGACGATCGGCCATGAACTTTTTTGATATCGTTAAATCAAAAGCATTGTTTAAAGGTTTTTCAATTTGAAAATAATAGAAATTCCCTCCTTTTGGGATCACGTTATAATTCGCCTGAAGTCGGATGTCTTTTGGTAAAATAAACTGCCCCATCAAGCTGAAAACCCAGAAACCTTTTGATTTAATATCCGGCATTTCCTGAATCTGATAACCTGCATAAATGTATAATAAGTTCATTTTATCAGGATTTACATTAAATTTCATCAGCTCGCTGAAAGGCGTTGTGAAAAGCATAAACGGGATCGGCATTCCGAAATTGAAGTTGTGCGTTCTGATGCTGTTTACCTGTACCTGTTCGTTTCTGATTAAATTACCTTCCCTCGAAACTTTCTGTACAATCTGATTTTTCACCCAACTTGTGTTGTAACCGATGTAAGCATAATCAAATGCACTGATTTTAATTTCCGCATTGTCATAAATTGTTGGCTGTAGGTTTGGGTTACCGTTTGAGGTTAGTGTTTCCGTTGTAAGGGTCGTGTTGTTTGGGTTTAATAAAGAGACACTTGGAAGACTGATCTTCTTGTTGTAGTTTAAATTAACGAAAAGCTGTTTCATTAAATTATACTGTACACTTGCGTTTGGAAAGACTTTAAACTTTTTGAATGGGTTTAAATTGCCCTCCTTCAAATTATCGTCATCATCATAGAATCTTGTAATTCCTGTAATATCATAATTTTCCGCTCTTGCTCCGGCAATGAAATCAAACTTCTTTAAAGTTGCCTGAAATTCTAAGTACGCAGAAGTAGTCTGTCTTGTGTAATCAAGATTTACAAGATTTCCATTTTTCGTTTCAAAATTTTGCTGGTCAAATAAACCTCCAAAGCTTACTTTTCCTTCATCCAAAATCTTCAAAGGTTGAGAATAATCGACTCTGAAATTGTATAAATTAAATAGAGAAGAGTTGTTTAATGACCTTTCTCCGAATTGATTAAACTCTGAATCGCTGTTGGTGTAAATTGCTTTAAAATCCAGTTTTTTATTTTTATCCTCAAATTTTTTCTGATAAGTTGCTGCAACTTCCTGTCTTAAGCCTTTGGAATCACTTCCATAGTTGGATGTGCTAAATCCGTTTAAAAATTGATCAGTTGTGATATCTGCGCCTCCATTGTTGTGATTGATGTCGTAGTTCAACAATAATCTGTCTTTTCCGAGCTCAAAAGTGAACGCTGAATTCATATAATAGGTTCGTCCTAAAGAGCTGGAGTGGTTTCTGGTAAGATTATCAAATTCAGAAAGAGATAAGCTTTCTCTGTAATATTGTCCCAGATTGACCTGCCATCCAAACCATTTATTCCTTGAGTTTAAAGCAATTGAATTATTAAATCTGCTTCGGTATTTATCATAGCTCGAAAAACGGTAACCTCCGTTGTAAACGGCAGTCAGGTAATTTTTAGCCGATTTGCTTGTAATAATATTTAAAATAGCACCGCCCGAAGTTGCAGGGAATTCTGCGCCGGGTTGCGTGATGATTTCAATTCTGTCAACGGAGTTTGCGGGCATTCCTTCCAGAAAAGCGTTCAGTTCATTGCTAGAAATATTCAACGGTCTTCCATCCATGTAAACGTCCAATGGTTTTCCCTGATACATCATTCCTACCATATCCGATACGACCAAGCCGGGAAGTTTCTTTACACCTTCCATTAAGGACCCTGAATTTAAGCTTGGCTGTTCAGAAAAATCAAAAATTGTACGGTCGGCTTTTTGTTCAACGGCTTTTTTTGTTTTGGTGATAACAACGCCTTCGATTTCCTTTTCCTTGGTTTCTTTGTTGTCTTTAGTTTCCTGAGCGAATCCTAAAACTGATCCTAAAATTGAGAGAGTAAATAAAGTTTTCTTCATTTGATGATTTTCATTTATTCAGTTAGACGCAAAAAAATCTGAAATGTTACATCTGCTCACGATGATGTGAGTATGGCTGTTTTATTTTAAATATTTAAAGGTATTTTCTACTTTATATTTTGGACTTCTTCGTAAGAAATCCATAAAAAATGCAGTGTGTGCTCCACCCATTAAGATAAATATTCTGTCGTTTTTATTAACTGGAATTTGGTTTAAATTAGAAAACATCACAAGATTTCTATGATAGAATTTCGCAGCTTCATCAGCACCCTCAGATTTTCCTTTGGTTGAAATATAGGTGAGCATGTCTGCATTGCTATTTATCAGACTTTCTAAATACTGCGGATGATTATTGAGCTTAAATAAATCATAAAAAGGTACTCCGTCCTCAGGATTTCTTTTCTCGTTTTCTTCTGATAATTTCCAGTAAGCTTCATTGGTCTTTTGATCAATCTTATTGGGAAGAGAATTTCCGATTTTGTAGTTGTAATTTTTTTTAAAATCAATTCCATAAATCCTTTTGGAACCGCTTAATCTTCCGATTTCATAAGCTAGAAGTTCTCTTTCATCGGGACTTTCAAACTTCAATTGTGGATTCTTAACATATTGCTGATAATATAAGTTTCTTAAGCTGTCGTTTTGTGGTACATCTTCAATTACGATAATGGTAGGTTTAAATTCTGCCAGAAGTTTGGCAACTTTCTTTACTTCAAGCTGATTTTTCAAATCTTGTTCATTAAATTCAGTACTGTTGGCATCTGACGTTGTGCCCATGTGAAACGTGGCAACATTAAGTACGGGAACTGCATTATCAAATTTTGTTTTATAAACAGTAAGTTTGTCATAAGAGGTTTTTTGAGCAAAAATTTTCGCTGCTAACAAAAGTAATAGCGGAATAAGAAGTCTGTTGAAGTTCATGAGTCTTAATTTTAAATTATTGATGACTCAAAAGTAACAGTCACCAAATTTTTATAAAATAGCTTTTAGATGAAGGACAATTTTATTCTGTTGAAATAAACTTCGTCCGAAATATCAATGCGTTTGTCGAAAATATATTGATGCTGTCTCTTAAGAGTTTAATTTTGTATTTCAAATCCTTACCATTCGAACAAGATTCATACTATGAAAATTGAAAAATTTGTTTATCTGCATATTTTTTTCTGGGTAATTTACCTCGTTGGTTCTGTATTTCTTCCCGGAATTGCTTATGGAATCAGCTCTGTTATTCTCGATATGACATTTTTCGCAGCAAGTTTTACGTGTTTTTATGTAAATTATTTTTTTGTGGTTCCTACATTTTTTAATGCAGATAAAATTTACCGTTCTGTTTTTGCTTTTTTCGTCAGTGTAAGCTGCTTTGTCGGGATGCGTTATGCGATTGAGCAATGGTTTTTTCCCATAGTTTTTAATATTCGGAATTATCCTGAAGACACCAATATTTTCTATTACTTTTTCGACAATGTTTTTTACAGCAGTACCACGATTTTTATAAGCACTGCATTTTGGTTTTTTAAATACTTTATTAATGCAGAAAAAGAAAAAACTGAATTGATTGAAGCTAAGAAAACTGCAGAATTACAGGCTTTAAAAGCTCAGATTAATCCTCATTTTATATTCAATTCTCTAAACAATATTTATGCTTTGGTTTATCAAAACTCAGACAAAGCGTTACCTGCAATCGGGCAATTGGGACAATTATTACGATACACGACCAAAGATCTCGAGAAAGATTTTATTACTTTAGATAAAGAAATTGGCTATCTTGACAGTTTAATTGCTTTGGAAAAACTGAGAATAAAAAATCCTGAATTATTAATAGTTGAAAAAACACTACATCATCCAATGCTGAATATTTCTCCTATGATTTTAGTTCCTTTTGTTGAAAATGCTTTCAAGCACGGAGATTTCAGAAATAGAGGTTTTGAAATGAAAATTTCAGATGAAAATAAAATGCTGCATTTCTATCTGTTAAATTTTAAAAAAGAAAAAATGAAAGATTCTCTCTCAGGAATTGGGATTGAAAATGTGAAAAAACGTCTTGAAATTTTATATTCTAAAAAATATGTGCTGAATATTGTTGAAACTGAAACTGATTTTACAGTAGATTTAAAGATTGATTTGAATGAAGAAAATTAAATGCATTATTGTTGATGACGAGCCGTTGGCTGTTTCACTCCTCGGAAATTATGTTGAAAAAATTCCGTTTCTCGAACTTGTTTTCTCTTCAGAAAATCCGATTGAAGCTCTGGAATTTATTCAGAAAAATGAAGCAGATCTTGTTTTTTTAGATATTCAGATGCCGGAACTGACCGGAATCAATTTCATGAAAATTGTAGGCGACAAAATGAAATATATTCTCACCACTGCGTATTCTGAATATGCTTTGGAAGGCTATGAGCACAATGTGATCGATTATCTTTTAAAACCGATTTCTTTTGACCGATTTAACAAAAGCGTTTTGAAAGCGCAGGAACGTTTTCCTTTGGAAGAAACAAAAGAACTTAATCACTTTTTCGTAAAATCTTCAGGGCAGCAACATCGCATCAATTTTAATGAAATTCTATATGTTGAAAGCATTAAAGATTATGTGAACATCAAAACTCAAGCCCAGGAATACATTGTTTTGGAAACTTTAAAATCTCTTGAAAATCAACTTCCTGGAAATTTTACAAGAGTTCACAAATCATTTATTTTAAATGTAAATGAAATTAAAAGTTTAGGCTCAAAAAAAATCATTCTCAATTCAGGTCATGAAGTTCCCATCGGAGATATGTACAAATCAAATCTTTTAGAAAAATTAAAATAAAAAGCAACTCCGATTGAAGTTGCTTTCATTATATATAGCAGAAATTTTAGTTTTCCTGTTGCTTAATCAAATTCAAAGCAGAACCTGCCTTGAACCAGTCAATCTGTTGATCATTATACGTGTGGTTCGCCATAACAATGTTTTTCGTCCCATCTGTGTGGATGAATTCTAAAGTTAGTTGTTTTCCCGGAGCAAACTGATCCAAATCTAAGAAATTGACCACGTCATCTTCCTGAATTTTATCGTAATCTGCTTCATCAGCAAAAGTTAATCCCAACATTCCCTGTTTTTTCAGGTTAGTTTCATGGATTCTTGCAAATGATTTTACCAACACTGCTTTTACACCAAGATGTCTCGGCTCCATTGCGGCGTGCTCTCTTGAAGAACCTTCACCGTAATTCTGATCTCCCACAACGATCGAAGGTATTCCTGCAGCTTTGTAAGCTCTCTGTACAGCAGGAACTTCGCCGTAAGCACCATCTAACTGGTTTTTTACTTTGTTGGTTTCCATGTTATAAGCGTTTACCGCTCCGATCAACATATTGTTTGAGATGTTATCTAAATGTCCTCTGTATTTCAACCATGGTCCTGCCATGGAAATATGATCTGTCGTACATTTTCCGAAAGCTTTGATTAAAACTCTCGCTCCGGTAATATTTTTACCGTCCCAAGCCGGGAATTCTTCCAGTAACTGAAGCCTGTCAGAAGTAGGACTTACTTTCACAACAACTGAAGAACCATCTTCTGATGGGGCTTGATAACCATTGTCTCCAACGTCAAACCCTTTTGAAGGTAATTCAGAACCGCTTGGTTCATTTAATTTTATCTGTTCACCGTTTTCAGCGGTTAACGTATCTGTAATTGGATTAAAATCTAATCTTCCTGAGATAGCAATCGCTGCTACCATTTCCGGTGAAGCTACGAATGCGTGAGTATTTGGATTTCCGTCCGCTCTTTTTGCAAAGTTTCTGTTGAAAGAATGTATGATAGAGTTTTTCTCGCCTTTATCAGCACCTTCTCTGTCCCATTGTCCGATACAAGGTCCGCAGGCATTGGTAAAGATTCTTGCATTTTCAAATTTTCTGAAAGAATCCAGGAATCCGTCTCTTTCTGCGGTAAATTTTACCTGTTCAGAACCTGGATTGATACCTAAAATTGCTTTAGGTTTTACCCCTTTCGCCACTGCATCCTCTACAATAGAAGCTGCTCTGGACAAATCTTCATATGAAGAGTTGGTGCAAGAACCAATCAGTGCCCATTCCACTTCAATCGGCCATCCGTTTGCTATTGCTTTTTCTCTGAATTCTGATACGGGAGTTGCTAAATCTGGTGTGAAAGGTCCGTTTAAATGAGGAGCCAACTCAGACAAATTGATTTCAATGACCTGATCAAAATATTGTTCCGGGTTTGCATACACCTCAGCATCACCTGTCAAATGTTCAGCAACTTTATCGGCAGCATCTACAACGTCCTGTCTTCCTGTTGAAGCCAGATATCTTCTCATCGAATCATCATATCCGAAAGTTGAAGTTGTAGCACCAACTTCAGCACCCATATTACAGATGGTGCCTTTTCCGGTTGCCGAAAGAGATTGCGCTCCTTCTCCGAAATACTCTACGATACAGCCTGTTCCTCCTTTTACAGTCAGAATTCCTGCGACTTTCAGGATAACATCTTTTGCGGAAGTCCAGCCAGACATTTTACCGGTTAATTTTACACCGATTAATTTTGGCATTTTTAATTCCCAGGCCATTCCTGCCATTACATCAACGGCATCTGCACCACCAACTCCAATGGCAACCATTCCTAATCCTCCTGCGTTTACAGTATGCGAGTCAGTTCCGATCATCATTCCGCCAGGGAATGCGTAATTTTCTAAAACAACCTGGTGGATAATTCCGGCTCCCGGTTTCCAGAAACCGATTCCGTATTTATCACAAACAGAACCCAGAAAGTTGAAAACCTCAGAGTTCTTATTGATACCTTCCTGTAAATCTGATTCTGCACCTACTCTCGCCTGAATCAGGTGATCGGCGTGAGCGGTCGACGGAACTGCCACTTTAGGTTTTCCTGCCTGCATAAATTGTAAAAGAGCCATCTGAGCTGTTGCATCCTGCATCGCAACTCTGTCTGGAGCGAAATCCACATAAGAATTTCCTCTTTCATGTTCTTTTGTTGCGTTTCCTTCCCACAAGTGTGTGTAAAGAATTTTTTCTGAAAGTGTCAAGGGTTTTCCTGTAATTTGTCTTGCTGCTGCAATACGTTCAGGATAACGTTCGTACACTTTTTTGATCATGTCAATGTCGAAAGTCATATCTTAATTTAATTTTTCTGTTTTCAATAAATCTTTTGTTTTAAAATAAATTTAAAGCAAAAAATTATAATCATTTATAATTCATCAAATACCGTTCCTCCAATCTTTAATAGAGGATAAATATGATGAATGACTGAGATTATTTCTAACTATCAAGTTAAGGAAAAATAAAATTTCAATTATTGATTTAAGATAAAATAAATAAGATGACGCTTAAATGGAAATGTTCTAAACAAAAAAATGGAAGACTTCAAAAAGAAATCTTCCACTTATATCTAAAAAAGTCCTTCGACTAATTAATGACCCACAGTTACCAATTCTTTAATAGATGGAACGAAAGTCGTTAAATCAATACCTTCAACTGCTGCTTTGTATTCTTCAATGCTTGGAATTCTTCCGATAATTGCAGAAAGAACAACAACCGGAGTAGAAGCCAATAAAGATTCACCTTTTTTACGTTCAGAATCTTCAACCACTCTTCCTTGGAAAAGTCTCGTAGAAGTTGCTAAAACGGTATCTCCTTTTTCAGCTTTTTCTTGGTTACCCATACAAAGGTTACATCCCGGACGCTCAAGATACATCATGTTTTTGTACTCAACACGTGCTGCACCTTTTGGAGCATTATCGTCAAATTCAAAACCTGAATATTTCTCAAGTAATTCCCAATCACCTTCAGCTTTTAATTCATCGATGATGTTATAAGTTGGGGCTGCAACAACAAGCGGTGCAAGGAACTCAACTTTACCGTCTCTTTTTTCGATGTTTCTTAACATTTGAGAAACGATTTTCAAGTCACCTTTGTGAACCATACAAGATCCTACGAAACCAAGATCAACTTTTTTGTCACCTCCATAATAAGTAAGGTCTCTGATCGTGTCGTGCGTATATCTTTTAGAAACATCTTCGTTGTTTACATCCGGGTCAGCAATCATAGGCTCTACGATCATGTCAAGATCAACAACTACTTCTGCATAATAGCTTGCGTTAGAGTCCGGAGTTAAAGCCGGTTTTTCACCAGATTTGATTTCTGTGATTCTTTTGTTTGCTTTGTTGATTAATCCCTGAAGAACCTGATTGTGATTATCCATTCCTTTGTCGATCATAATCTGGATTCTGCCTTTTGCAATTTCCAATGATTCGATCAAAGTATCGTCTTCAGAAATACAGATAGAAGCTTTTGCTTTCATTTCTGCAGTCCAGTCTGTAAAGGTAAATGCTTGATCCGCAGGAAGTGTTCCGATGTGAACCTCAATGATTCTACCTTGGAATACATTTTCGCCTCCAAACTGCTGCAGCATTTGCAATTGAGTCGCATGAACTACATCACGGAAATCCATGTGATGTTTCATATCGCCTTTGAAAGTTACTTTCACAGATTCCGGAATTGGCATTGATGCTTCGCCAGTCGCTAATGCCAAAGCTACAGTTCCTGAATCAGCTCCAAAAGCAACACCTTTTGACATTCTTGTGTGAGAATCTCCACCAATGATGATTGCCCATTCGTCAATCGTAATATCATTTAAAACTTTGTGAATAACATCGGTCATTGCGTGGTATTCGCCTTTCGGGTCACGAGCGGTGATCAATCCGAAATCATTCATAAATTTCATCAATCTAGGAATATTAGCCTGCGCTTTTTTATCCCAAACTGAAGCTGTGTGACAACCCGATTGGTAAGCACCATCAACGATGGGAGAAATAACGGTCGCCGCCATTGATTCCAATTCCTGAGCAGTCATCAGACCTGTTGTATCTTGTGATCCAACGATATTAACTTCAACACGAACGTCTGAACCAGCGTGTAAAACCTTACCTTGTGGTAAACCAACCGCATTTTTGTTAAATATTTTTTCAACCGCAGTAAGACCTACCCCTTCTTTGGTAATTTCTTTTGATGGAGCGTAAACCAAAGGAATTTCAATTCCTAAAATTCCTGAAGCCCAAGTTTGCAGTTTTTTACCAAAAACAATTGCGTAAGATCCACCTGCTTTGATGAATTCCATTTTTTGCGGGGTGAATGACTTAGAAATATCTTTCAATTCCTGATCGCCGTTGTATAATTTTTTAGTTTTTGTATTAATCGTAAGAACAGTTCCGGTTGCTACAGAATAAACTTCCTCAAGGATGGGTTCGTTGTTCTCGTTACGGATCACATTACCTTCTGCATCCAGCTTTTTCACCCAGTTTTGAAGGTCGATACCAATTCCACCGGTTACATCAACAGTAGTCAGGAAAATCGGAGAAATACCGTTTGTTCCCGCTACAATCGGAGCAATGTTTACGAATGGAATATAAGGACTCGCTTGTTTACCTGTCCAGAGTGCAACGTTATTTACCCCAGACATTCTTGATGAACCCACACCCATTGTTCCTTTCTCAGCAATAAGCATTACGCTTTTATCAGGATGCTGTGCCTGCAAAGCCTGAATTTCTTTCTGAGCTTCAGGAGTCATCATACACAAACCATGAAGTTCACGGTCTGATCTGGAGTGCGCCTGATTTCCAGGAGACAATAAATCTGTAGAAATATCACCTTCACCAGCGATATAAGTTACCACTTTGATTTCTTCAGCTGCTTCAGGAAGCTTTGTGAAGAAGTCAGCCTGCGCGTAGCTTTCAATAATTTCTTTTGCGATTTCGTTTCCGCTGTGGAATGCTGCTTTCAAACGGTCAGTGTCCGCCTCATATAGGAAAACCTGAGTCTTTAAAACATTTGCAGCTTCTTTTGCAATTGCAGCATCGTTACCTAAAGCTAAATCCAACAATACTTCGATTGAAGGACCACCTTTCATGTGAGATAATAACTCGAATGCAAAAGCAGGAGTTATTTCTTCTAATACGGATTCACCTAAAATGATTTCTTTTAAAAATTGAGCTTTCACACTTGCAGCAGGTGTTGTACCCGGTAAAGTGTTGTAGATAAAAAATTTCAGAGAGTCTGCTCTGTATTCGTTATTCTTATCCTTTATTTGTGTAATGATAGCGCTTAAAAGTTCTGCAGCATCAATTGGTTTTGGGTGAAGACCCTGGGTTTTTCTTTCTTCAATCTCTTGGATGTAATCCTGATAAATATTCATAAATAGAAGTTCTTTTTAAAAATTAAAGGTAGATTATTGAATCGTTGTTATCTAAATAAGTACAAAATCAAGCCGTATAATCTACATCATTTCTGAAAATGTGAGATAATAATCTGTCCCGATGGGTAAATAGTAAAGGACTTTCTCTGAAAATATAAGTGGTTTACCTGCAATTTGTCTCGCCGCAAAAACTCTTTTCGGATAAAACGTTTGGAGGCTTTTGATGTATTACAATCAAGTGTATTGGCTTAAAAACGTTTTAAAATTATCAAACATTTAAAAATGTTCCCAAAAATACGGAATTTTAATATTTTTTTGGGATTAAATTATTTAGATTCTGTATAAATATGTATTTTATATTTTCTATTTTTGGCAGATATTTTGAACACAAGCAGTCATGAAGAAAATTTTCAATGTTATTTTTATTCTTTTATCGATGAGTTTCATTGCTCAGTCTAAGGTTTTGAAAAATAATCAGTTAGTTGCTAAGAAGAATCCGGTAAAGCAGATGGTTAATAAAAAACCTGAAAGTAATTTGGTGGTTATTAATGAAAATGTTCCGTTATTAATTCCGCAAAGATTGAATGGTAATTTTGGTTATGTCAATCAAAAAGGGAAAATTGTGATCACTCCGGAATACCATATTGCTATGTTTTTTGCTGAAGATTGCAACCTTTTAAATTCACCAAACCCCAAAGCCAAGAAGTTTGGCACGGCGCATTTTGCGACTGTTGAAAAGAATGGTATTTCCTACAGAATCAATCAGGCTGGAAAGAGATTATACCAATTTAAAAATTCAGATTTAGGGAAATGCCAGACTGAATTTAAGAAACAACTTTTCCATGCTTATATTTTAAATGGCTCTTATGGAATTATAGAAGATTCTAAGTTTAGTAATCCTTCCGACCGCTCGCATTTTAAAATTTACCCAAAATATGAATATTTACATATTTTAGAAGGAGATGATTTGTCTAATCCTATGATTGTAGCTTCGCATAAAGATAAATTTGGAATCATTGATGTCAACAACAATATTATTATTCCATTTGAATATGCTGATATCAAACGAAACTACAGCTGGAAATTGGGGAAAATGTTTGAAGTAACCAAAGACGACAAAATCTATTATTATATTGATTCTAACAACAAAGCCTATTAAATTTGCAACATTATTAAATTTTTGTAATTTTGCGCTGAAATTAAAGGGGTGCTCCAATGGGGGCTGAGATTATACCCAATGAACCTGGAACGGGTAATGCTGTTTAGGGAAACATTCATTTATGAGCGATGAATGATAAATGATAATTGATTTAAAAACAATAGGTAAATCAATTATCAAGCATCAAACATCATTTATATTCCGTAATCGCCCCTTTTATTCCATTAAATTTTAAAAATTTATAAGAATGAAAGGATTTATTTTTTTAGGACTTACCGCAAGTTCTATGGGTTTTGCACAAACTCAGAATGCAGATTCTCTGAAAATCAGAGAAATCGAAGCTGTCAACTTTACTAAAAGGTTGCCGGTTGCCAAAGAAATCATCAATGTACAGAAAGATTTGGATGGCAGAAACCTTGGACAGGATTTACCCATTCTCTTAAAAAATCAAACCTCAATTATCTCTACTTCCGATGCAGGAAATGGCGTTGGGTACACGGGCTTTAGAATTCGTGGTGTTGCAGGAAGGGGAATTAACGTGATGATGAACGGTGTTCCGTTCAACGATTCTGAAAGTCAGGGAACTTTCTTTGTCAACGTTCCGGATCTAACGAGTTCAGCGTCACAAATTGTCATTCAGCGTGGAGTCGGAACTTCAAATAATGGTGTTTCTGCTTTCGGAGCGAGTATTAACGTGATTTCTAAAGAGCCTGAAGACAAGTTTTACTTTAAAACAGATGACAGTTACGGTTCATTCAATACGTACAAATATTCTGCTGAGGTAGGTTCTGGTAAATTCTGGAAAGACCGTCTTTCTGTGATGGGAAGGTATTCACATATTCATTCTGATGGATATATCGACAGAGCTTCTTCAGATTTGCATTCATACAATTTCATGGCTTTGTTTGAAGAAGGAAAAACGAAACTTCGCCTGATGGCATTTGGTGGAAAAGAAAAGACCTACCAAGCCTGGAACGGAATTGATAGAAAAACATGGGAAACCAATCCGAGATTCAATCCTTCCGGAGCAATTTATAATGAAAACGGAGAGATTTCTGATTTTTACGATAATGAAACCGATAATTACAGACAAAATCATTACCAATTACTTTGGGAACAGGGCCTCAACGAAAAATGGAATTTAGAGACTACTTTACATTACACCAAAGGAAGAGGATACTATGAAAACTATAAACAGGGAGATCCTTACGCACGATACAATCTGCCTGATCTGAATAGTGGAGAATATTCAGATTTTATCAGAAAAAAATGGCTGAATAATGATTTCTACGGAATTGTTTCAACGCTCTACGGAAAATTTAACAATCTGGACCTGAATTTCGGAGTTGTCGGAAATCAATATTATGGAAGACATTACGGAAATGTAACAGACGTTTTTAATCCACAGATTCAGGAGCACGAATATTACAGAAATCGCTCTGTGAAAAACGAAATCGCAGGTTTTGCTAAAGCTTTGATTAAAGTAAATGATTTCGAATTCTTTGGAGATTTACAACTGAGAAATATCGATTACGACACAAAAATTTTACAAGCTGGAGACGGAGAAGGCGTAGATGTCGAACGTAATTGGTTGTTCTTTAATCCGAAAGCCGGTGTCAATTACAGAATAGGAAACGGGAAGGTTTTCCTTTCTTATGCTCATGCACAACGCGAGCCTAATCGGGACGACATTTTCGCAAATCCTGATGTAAAATCTGAAAAGCTGCATGATTTTGAAGCTGGTTTAGAAAAACAGTTCGGAGTAGTTTCATTAACTGCCAATTTATATTACATGTATTATGTAAATCAGTTGGTTTTAAATGGAGAATTAAATAATGTTGGTGCTTTTATCAGAACCAATTCCGGTGAAAGTTACAGAAGAGGAATTGAGTTGGGTGCTTTGGCGAAACTTTCTAAGCAATGGGAAATCTCAGGGAACGTCAGCTTAAGCCAAAACAGAAACCTTGATTTTAATATAGAAAACGATGATGTCGTAAGAGAATTGGGCAATACGGAAATTTCATTTTCACCCAACGTCATTGCGAATTTAGGATTGAAATTTAATCCGGATAAAAACTTTGAGTTTGCTTTAATGAACCAATATGTTGGAAAGCAATATTTAGATAATATAGAAGATAAAAACTTGCAGCTGAAAGATTATTTTCTGACCGATTTTAATGCACAGTACCATTTTAAGATAGCTAAAAATGATGTTGCTTTAAAACTGTTGGTCAACAATGTCTTTAATCAGAAGTATGTCAATAACGGTTATGTTTACGACGGACCAATATATTATTCTCAGGCGGGAACCAATTTCATGTTTGGGATCAGCTGGAAAATTCAGTAATAAAATTGAACATCATTTCATATCATTATATTTTCAGTAAAGTTCAGATTAGATTTTTGAAGGCTGCTTCGGCAGTCTTTTTTGTTTTTAAATTAAAGCCCGCAAATGTCTTCATTTGAAAACACAAAAGTCTTTATGAAGTTTATTTTTAATTAAAAATTTGTGAGAATCTATGTAATCTGATGGAAGTTCATTTCATATATATGTGATACAAACAAATCTCTGAAAAAGTCATGAAAAAGTTATAAATTTGCCGTCAAATGAATATTTCAGCTTACATTTTAGACTATTTGAAACAGTTTGGAACGGTTACCGTTCCGAAGTTTGGTGTATTTTCTCTGGAAAATTCTAAAGCAGTCCTCAACTCAGAAAACGGAAGCATTCTTCCGCCTTCTACCAAAATTGCGTTTCATTCTGATTATCAGGTTTTATCTGATGATTTGGTGCAGTTTATCAGCAGTCAGAAAGCAGTTTCAAAAGCAGCAGCAGAAAACGAATTGCAGATTCAGACTGATTTTTGGAAGAAAAAACTGCAGGCCGAACAGGTTTTGGAGATTCAGGATCTAGGGACTATTTTCCTCGAAGACGGACAGCTTCATTTCAAAGGGAACCGTTTAGAATCTGATCATCCCGATTTTTATGGTTTGGAAGAAATTCACTTTTCAGATATCAACAAAGGTGAGATTTTTGAAACGCCTAAAAATATAGAGAAAGATTACAAATTCAATAAATCAATTCTTTGGATTTTCCTTTTTATCGTTCCGGTTTTGGGAATGTTGTATTTAGCATACACCCAGCAGGAATTGATCTTTGGAAAAAAATCTTTTGATGACGTTTCGGTACAGACCAAAACAAAAAGGATTGAAAAGAAAATTCCTGTAAAAATTGATTCAGTTCAGATCAAAAAAGCAGACTCTGTAAAAGCTTTTAAGACAGATTCTTTAAGAAACGATTCAATAAAGCAAGCTGCAAAAACCTGGAAACCAAGATCCCAAAAAAGAAAATCAAGATGGCAAAAATAAAAAAGGCGTCAGAATCTCTGACGGTGATGACCAATATCGTACTTCCTAATGATACCAATCAGTTGAGAAATCTTTTCGGAGGCGAATTATTGGCAAGAATGGATCGTTGTGCTTCCATTTCTGCAACCAGGCATTGCGAAAGAAGAGTAGTAACGGCTTCTGTAAACCACGTTTCATTCGATCATCCGATTCCTGAAGGCGGAATCGTTGTGATGGAATCTAAAGTTTCACGTGCATTCTCAACATCAATGGAAATTTATGTTGATGTTTGGTTGGATGACCCGATTAATCATAGAAAAATTCAAACCAATAAAGGAATTTACACCTTTGTGGCAGTAGACGAATTCAACAGACCAATCCCGATTCCTGCAATGGAACCGGAGACTGAAATTGAAGTTGAAAGATTTGATGCTGCTTTACGAAGAAAAGAGCTTTCTTTGATTCTTTCAGGAAGAATGAAGCCTTCTGAATCTGTGGAACTTAAAAAACTGTTTCAAGATCCCACTTAAATACAAATGTAAGCGATAGTCATTACCGATTTTCTGTAAAATAAAGTTATGCGAATTCTCCTTCTAGATAAAAACCACCCACTCATTACCGATCAGCTTTTGGCTAAAAATTTTATTCTGGAAGAAGATTTTACATCTTCTTACGATGAGGTTTGCCATAAAATCGAGAATTATGATGGAGTGATTATCAGAAGCAGAATTCCCTTAGACCAAAACTTTTTAGAGAGAGCAAAAAACCTTAAATTCATTGCCAGAGTAGGAGCCGGAATGGAAAATATTGATATTCCCGTTGCTGAAAAATTAGGTATTCAGCTGATCAATTCTCCCGAAGGAAACAGAGATGCTGTTGCAGAACATGTTGTCGGAATGTTATTGGTTTTAATGAACCGACTGTTCATCGCATCCAACGAAGTGAAAAACAGAATCTGGCTGCGTGAAGAAAACCGTGGTGACGAATTACTCGGAAAAACCGTCGGATTGATTGGTTATGGAAATATGGGGGAAGCAACTGCCAAAAGACTTTCAGGTTTCGGGTGTAAGGTAATTTTTCATGATATTCTTCCCAATCTTTCAGATGAATTTGCAAAGCAGGTTTCTTTGGAAGAGTTAAAAGAAAAAGCTGAGGTTCTCAGTCTGCATACTCCTTTGACGGATTCAACACATTATATAGTGAATGCTGCATTTATTTCTGAGATGAAAAATGATTTTTATTTTGTCAATACGGCAAGAGGAAAGAATGTAGAAACGAAAAGTTTAGTTAAAGCTTTAAAATCAGGAAAGGTAAAAGGAGCGTGTCTTGATGTTTTGGAATATGAAAAGGCTTCATTCGAAAATCTGGAAACAGAAAATGAAGATTTAAAATATCTTTTAAGCTCTGAGAAAGCCATTGTGACGCCGCATATTGCAGGTTGGACACATCAAAGCAAAGAAAAATTGGCTCAGGTGATTGTTGATAAAATTTTAGCTTCTTATTCGTATTAAGCGATTCGGTTATGTTAAATAATTCACAATTTACAACGATTTTTCACGAATCATTTTGAGTTTTATTAAATTGCCACTCATTTTTGAAACTCATGAAGAAGCTTATTTTTGTACTCGCTACCACCTTATTTTTATTTCTTTTTTCCTGTAAAAACAAATCCGAAAATCAAGAATCTCTCCAAGAGAATGCCACAAATCTGCCCAATTACGGAAATGTAGATTTGGGGAAAGTATTTTCTCCGGAAGATGCCATTCTTTCAAACAAAGACTTTATTGTTAATTATATCGATCAATATTATAAGAAAGTTTGGGAAGGAAGTGACTTGAGTGGTGGAATTCTTATTGCAAAAGGAAACGATATTCTTTTTGAAAATTACAGAGGCTTTGCGAGAGAAGGTAACCAAATGCCAATTGATAAAAATACTCCTCTGCATGTGGCGTCAGTTTCAAAAACTTTGACTGCAATGGCAATGCTGAAATTGATAGAGGCAGGAAAAATAAAATTATCAGATCATTTAACTCAATATTTTCCAGGATTTCCTTATCCGAATGTGACGGTTCAGACTTTATTAGATCAAAGAAGCGGACTTCCGAAATATGAATATTTCATCACGAAAATTCAGCCGGCTCCGGCGGAACTTTCAAAAAGATATATTACCAATGAGGATGTTCTGAATATGATTATCAAATACAAACCTGAATTGGCAAGAGATACAGATACCGGTTTTATGTATTGTAATACCAACTTTGCGCTTCTCGCTTTATTAATTGAAAAAGTGACGAAAACTCCTTTTCCACAGGCAATGCAGGAAATGATTTTCACACCTTTGAAAATGACGAATAGTTACATTTTTCAGGAAAAAGACATTCCGACTGCAGCACAATCATTTTATTACGGTGGAAACAGATTGTATCCTTTGGATCGTTTAGATCTAATTTATGGTGATAAAAATGTTTACACAACGCCAAGAGATCTGTATAGTTTTTCAAAAGCAATGTTTTCAAAAGATTTTTTAAAGCCTGAATTAAAAGAAATGATTTTTGCACCTTACAGCAATGAGAAAGCCGGACAAAATAATTACGGATTAGGATTCAGAATGAAAATTTTTGATAATGGTGAAAAATTGACCTATCACAACGGATGGTGGCACGGTACAAACTCGGTGTTTGCCCATCTTTTAAAATCTAAAGTGACCATTGTTGCCATTGGTAATAAATATTCAGGGAAAGTATATTCTGCGTTGGCGCTTTCAGGGTTATTTGAAGATTTTCCGCCTCAGAAAGATAAGCTGAATCACATTATGAATGATAATAAGGACACTTTGAAAACAGGAACTGAGGTTTTTGGAGAATAATGTTTATTTTTGCTCAAATATATTCATGAAAAGAATTCTTCTCTTACTGATTATCAGCTTTCTTGTGCATTCTTGCGCAAGAGTTGGTTCGCCGGTTGGTGGACCGAAAGATACTTTGGCTCCGCAGTTTTTAAGTTCAAATATTGACACGACCAGAGTGAATGTGAGAAGAGATATTAAAGAACTGAGAATAGATTTTGATGAATACATCACATTAAAAGAGATCAATAAAAATCTAAACATCTCTCCGCCTATAGAGAATATCACAAGAATTCTACCTTCAAATATTGCCAATAAATATTTAATCATTCAATGGTCAGATACGCTTCAGGCAAATACAACCTATAATTTTAATTTCGGAAACTCAATTGCAGATAACAGCGAATCTAATATTTTAAGATATTTTAATTTCGCTTTTTCTACTGGTGAAAAACTTGATGATCTTTACATTAGCGGTGAGGTGAAGGATGCTTTTACCATCAAAAAACAGAGCAGCAGCGAAAATAAAATGGTTGTCGGATTGTACCAATTGAAAGACACCATTGATTATAAAAAGAAACCTTACTACATCACAAAAGTAGATGACGACGGATATTATGAATTGAATTATCTGGCTCCGGGAAAATTTAAAATCATTGCGTTCGACGATGAAAACGGGAACTCCATTTATGATCCGGGAAAGGAGAAAATAGGTTTTCAGAAAGATACGGTAAACATTGAAAAGTCGATTTCAGGTTTAAATTTAAAATTATATCCATCTAAAAAACTATTCAAAAAACCTGAACTGAAAGAAATTCAGGGAGGTGTTTTGATGTTATTTGAAGGGAATCCGGGTGAAGTGAAAGTGGTTTCAAAAAATGAAAAACTTCAGGATTATAAAGTAACGCATAGGTCAAAATCAGATTCTGTACGAATTTGGTTTGATGCGGTGAAAAGCAATATCGGGCAAACGGTTACTGAAAATCTCAAATTTGCTTATGAAGCAGACGAGAGAAAAGATTCTACATCGGTTTTTTATAAGTATAATGCAAAAAATACAATGACAGTCGATAATAATATCGGCGGTTCTATACTTCCTCCCAAAAGCGATTTCAGGTTAGTTTCAAATTATGTGGTAGATAAGATAAGCCCGGAAAAATGGACTTTAAAGGTAGACAGCCTTACTACACAGAATTTTACAGCTAAAATTTCCGAGTCAAATCCTTACGAGATTTTGGTTCAGTCTGATTTTATTGCCGGGAAAAAATATCAGTTGACCATTCCTAAAACCACCGTTTCTTCTTATTATGACAAGAATGCTGAGTCTAAAAGATTCGATTTTGAAGCCGATAAAGTTGAAAATTATGGAAGTTTTAATTTTATGCTTACCAATGCGCCCACTACAAAATATTGGATTCAGCTGTTAGATACATCAGAAAAGGCAATTTATCAAAAATATACCAGTGGAAATGCAGTTAAATTTGATATTGTAAAACCGGGTGACTACATCGTAAGAATTTTGGTTGACAATAATGGCAATAAACGTTGGGATGAAGCTGATTTTGTGAATCAGGTTTTTGCGGAAGATTCATATCTCTATTATAAAATGGTTGTAGCAAGGCCTTTGTGGGAATCTAAAGAAGAGTGGGATCTTAACGACAAAAGAACGTTTGAGGGTATTAAAGAAGCTCCTAAAAAGAATAATGAAGATACAGAACAACCGCAACCAGGTTTTAATAATAACAATGGTACTTTAAATAATCCGACACAGTCAGGTACAAGAACTAGAACGCCACAACTTACGAGATAATGGAAACATTCAAAAAAATAGTGTTCTGGAGTCTGGTGGCTTTTGCGCTGATTCAGTTTATACCGACAGATAAGATCAATCAACCTGTCAACAGTTCTGTCAACTTTATTGACGTAAAAAAATCACCTTCAAAAGTAGTTGGATTGTTGAAAAACGCTTGTTATGATTGTCATTCTAATGAAACAGTTTATCCTAAATACGCTTACATAGCACCTTTCTCGTGGTCAGTGAAAGATCACGTGAATGAAGGGAGAGAACATCTCAATTTTTCAGTCTGGAATACTTACAACAAAGATTTGAAACAAAATATGCTTAAAAACGCTGTGCAGACTCTTCAGAATAAATCAATGCCAATTCCTGCATATATTGTCTATCACGACGAAGCTAATTTATCTGAAGCCGAAAGAACGGTTTTAGTTAATTATTTCGAAGGAATTTTGAAGTCTGCATCTTATTAGACCAAAACAAAAATCCCACAAATTTTAAAAGTTTACCAAAATTTTGGTTGTTTTAAACGTGTAGGAAATAGTTAAGCTTAAAAATTCTTTAAGTAATCTTCGAAAAATATTTTTTGCGAATCAAAAGCAATATCATCAAGTTTAATTTCTGAAACAGGAATCCAATGAGTTTCTGAAATTTCAGAGAGTTCTAAATTAACTTCAAATTTTTCTGAAACTTGGTACTCATAAAATAGATCGATGGTATTGTAATCAATTTCTTTATACTGATAAACATTCGGAAGGCTTGTCAGATATTTGAGATTTGTTACATCAATTTCTAACTGAAGCTCTTCAAAAAGCTCTCTTTTACAAGTGTTTTCTGCGCTTTCCTTTGGATCTACAAAACCACCTGCGAGATCCAATTTTCCTTTTTTAGGTTCCTGATTTCGTCGGGTAAGATAAATTTCGCCGCCGCATCTTATGACGACAGCCACAGCTCCTGCAACGTTATTGTATAAGTTAAAGTTGCAATTGGGGCAGCTCCATTTTTTTTCGCCGTCCCAATTCAATGATTCTTTGCCGCAGTTTGGGCAAAATTTCAATATTTTCATTCAGTAAATTTAGCCTTATTTCGTGGATGGAAGTTTAGGATGACATCACGGAGCTCCTCGGTTTTCAGATGCGTATAAACTGCCGTTGTTGTAATACTCGAATGACCAAGCATTTCCTGTATGTAACGCAAATCTACACCGTTTTGCAATAAGTGTGTAGCAAATGAATGTCTGAAAGTATGCGGTGATATTTTCTTGCTTATTCCGGCTTTGTCAGTAAGTTCTTTAATGATAATAAATACAATCACACGAGACATAGAAGTTCCTCTGCTGTTTAAAAACAAAGTGTCTTCATGCTTTTTATTAATTTTAATGGCAGAGCGTACCTCAGTAATATAATTTTGCAGTAAGTCTGCAGTGTAGCTTGCAAGAGGAACAAAACGCGTTTTGTTTCCTTTTCCTACAACCTTAATGTAATTTTCTTTAAAATTGATATTGGATATTTTAAGATCAATCAGCTCAGAGACACGAATTCCGCAACCGTATAAAACTTCGATGATGCAGTGATTTCTTTTTCCAAGATCAGTGTGGATGTCAATAGCGTCGATAATTTTGTTGATGTCTGAAAGACTCAATGTATCAGGTAGATATAAACCTAATTTTGGGCCTTCCAGCAATGCTGAAGGGTTGTCTTCACGAATTTCGTCTTCCAAAAGAAATCTGAAAAATGCTTTTATGGAAGAAATCCATCTTGCCTGTGATCTTTCGCTGAATTTCTGTTTAGAAAGTGTAAAAATGTACTCCTGAAGATTTTCGTATCCAATCACGTCAGGGCCCACGTTTTGAAGGTCGTCTTCTGCGTAATCTTTAAGTTTTTTGATGTCGCGAACGTAAGCGTCCAGTGTGTTTTCTGAAAAGTTTCTTTCAAATCTTAGAAAAATTTCGAAATCTTTAATTTTTTCATCCCAAGTCATTGTGTTGTGTTTTTTTTAAGTTTTTAATTCATTCTCTGAAACTTGTATTATTTCAATACCATGGCTTTTTAAAAATGATATTCCTTCGTTATCTGAATACGCATTGATATATACGAGTTTTTCTATGCCTGCCTGCAGTATCAGTTTGCTGCAATCTTTGCATGGGGAGAGTGTAAGATATAAAGTTCCTCCCCGGGCTGATTGATTAGAGCCGGCTAGTTTTAAAATCGCATTTGCTTCTGCGTGCAGCACGTACCAGTGTGTTTTACCGTTTTCGTCTTCACAGCAGTTCTCAGATCCAGAAGGGGTACCATTGTAACCATCTGAAATAATCATCCTATCTTTTACGATAAGAGCTCCTACCTGCTTCCTTTCACAGTAGGAAAGTTTTGCCCATTCAAGAGCCATTTTTAGATAAGCTTTGTCAAACTTATTGTACGTCTGCATCAATTGTTTTTCGAAATAATTTGTGATATGGTTTAGAAGTTGGGCTTTCTTTTTTCAAGGAAAGCAGAAACTCCTTCTTTTTTGTCTTCTAATTCAAAAAGTTCTCCGAAATACTTGATTTCAGTTTCAAAACCTTTATCCGTGTCAGACATATTGGTGGCTTGTATTGCTCTGGAAATTGCCATAGGAGAATTATTTGCAATTGTTTTTGCTAATTCTTTTGTCTTGGTTAATAAATCTTCAATCGGGAAGACTTCATTAACAAGACCAATTTCTTTTGCTTTTTGCGCAGGAATCATTTTAGCTGAGAAAATAATCTCGTTGGCTATCCCTTTTCCTACTAATTTCGGAAGTCTCTGTGTACCTCCGTATCCCGGAATCAGCCCTAAAGTTACTTCAGGAAGACCCAGTTTTGCATTTTCAGATGCATATCTGATGTGGCAAGACATTGCGAGCTCTAAACCACCGCCCAAAGCGAATCCGTTTACCGCAGCAATTACAGGCTTTGACAAATTTTCAATTTTGTTGAAAAGAATGCTTTGCCCATTTCTTGCAAGTTCTTCAGCTTTTTCTTGACCAAAATCGCTGAATTCTTTGATATCTGCTCCCGCTACGAAAGATTTTTCTCCGCTTCCTGTCAATATAATAACCCTTACCTCATGATCAGACGCTAACTCATCTAACGCAGAACTAATTTCCTTGATGGTCTTTGCATTCAATGCATTTAGGCTTTCAGGTCTGTTGATGGTGATGATAGCAGTCTTATCTTCTCTGCCTAAAATTATATTTTCGTAGCTCATTAGCATCTATATCTTTAATAACCTGCAAATTAAAAATTATTTTGCAAAAAAAGGGGAAAAAAATTACTTTTTTCCCCTTTTTGTTTATTTATAATAGTTTATTTTGAATGATTCATCATGTTTGAATCAATATTGATGTGTAAACCTGAAGCGACTTTCATGCCAAGCTCTATGTTTGCACGGAAAAAATGGCACAATTGACGGTTGATAATCTCATCTCTTTTCGGTCCGTCGATACCACTCATATTGTCAATAATATTATGAACCAAACGATCTCTGTCTTCCTGATTCATCGCTTTTGTGTACAACAATCCAGGTTGAGTGTAATGATCATCATCATTTTCGTTACGGTTATAATTTGCAACATGACTACTGTCTAATTCATATTCGAAATTTTTATACGATGAATCGGGTTGAATGTCATCAAAACTATTAGGATGATAATTAGGCTTATCCTGATATTCACTGGAATCTGCCATAAAACCGTCTCTTTGGTAATTATTAACTGCAAAAGGACATCTGTTTACTTCCAATTGATGTGCATTTACACCCACTCTGTATCTGTGAGCATCGGGATATGAGAATAATCTTCCCTGAAGCATCTTGTCCGGAGAAAAGCTGATTCCATTAATTAAATTACTTGGGGAGAAAATAGATTGTTCTACATGAGCAAAATAATTGACAGGAACTTCATTCAATTCCATTTCGCCTACTTCAATTAACGGAAAATCTGCCTGAGACCATACTTTGGTGATGTCAAAAGGGTTCCATCTGAATTCTTTGGCCTGCTCTTCGGTCATCACCTGAATGTACATTGTCCATTTTGGGAAATCACCATTGTCAATCGCATTGCAAAGATCTTCCTGCGCAAAGTCAGGATTTTCACCAGCCATTTTTGTAGCTTCTTCGTTGGTGAAGTTTTTAATTCCCTGTTTTGTCTTAAAATGAAATTTTACCCAAGTTCTCTGATTACTTTCGTTAATCATTGAAAAAGTATGAGAGCCAAAACCATGCATATGTCTGTAGCCATGAGGCGTACCTCTTTCAGACATTAAAATGAGAACTTGATGAAGCGATTCGGGATTTAAGCTCCAGAAATCCCACATCATTGTTGCGCTTTTTAAGTTGGTTTTAGGAACTCTTTTTTGAGTATGGATAAAATCCGGGAATTTTTTTGCATCCTTAATAAAGAAAACAGGGGTGTTGTTTCCTACCAGATCCCAATTTCCATCTTCTGTATAGAATTTTAAAGCAAATCCTCTTGGATCCCTTGCGGTGTCTGCACTTCCTTTCTCGCCACCCACAGTTGAAAAACGCGCAAACATTTTACAAGAATTTCCAACCTTAGAAAATAGTTTTGCTTTTGTGTATTGCGAAATATCATGAGTCACTGTAAACTTTCCGTACGCACCACTTCCTTTCGCATGAACAATTCTTTCAGGAATTCTTTCTCTCACAAAATGCGCAAGATTTTCCTGTAAAATAAAGTCTTGTAATAATACTGGACCTCTTGAGCCAACGGTTTGAGAATCCTGATGCTCATAATAAGGAGCACCGTTGCTAGAAGTTAATTTTTTAGAATCCATATAGTTATAATTTGATTGATTTTTCGAGATTTGAACTGATATAGTCAGCCTAATAATTATCAAATTTAGCAGAAATTTCTATTGGTTATGCTAAAAACGTCATATCTTTGTCATAGATAATATTAATCAAATGAACATTCAGCAATTGGAATATCTTATCGCAGTAGATAAGTATAAACATTTTGGTAAAGCTGCTCAGGCTTGTTTTATAACTCAGCCGACGTTAAGTGCAATGATACAGAAGTTTGAAGATGAGTTGGATGTAAAGGTGTTTGACAGAACTACGCATCCAATTCGTACAACCGATGTCGGATTGCAGATCATAGATCAGGCCAAAGTGATTATTGAAGCCGTCAATGAACTTAAAAACAAAGCTAATTTATTAAATAATATTTTAGGCGGAACGATTAATTTAGGAATTATCCCGACAGTTTCATCATTTATCTTACCGACGGAGATTTTCCATTTTCTGGAAGAGAACCCTAAAATTCTGATGAATGTAAAGGAGATGACTACTGATAATATCATCAAAGCTCTGAAAGCTGGGGAACTAGACGCAGGAATTATTTCTACACCTTACGATAATGCCAACGAATTTTATCAGGATTTCTTGTTTAATGAAGAACTGATGATATACAGTTCGGATACTGAGGCAAATAAGAAAAATACATTTATTGTTCCTGATGAATTAAACGTAGAAAAAGTTTGGCTTTTGGAAGAAGGGAACTGCTTGAGAAATCAATTTGAAAACATTTGTCATTTAAAAGAAAACAGATTAAAGCCTAAAAATCTTGAGTTTTTAGCTTCAAATATTCAGACTTTGGTTCATATGGTTGATAAAGTTGGTGGAATCAGTATTTTACCTGAGCTGGCTTTAAACCAATTGTCTGAAGAGCAAAAAAATAAAGTTTTCAGATTTAAAAAACCTTTTCCTTACAGAGAAATCAGCATTATTTATTACAAACCGACTTTCAAACAAAAGATCATCGATGAACTGAGAATTTTCATCAAAGATTCACTGACTGCCAAGCTGAATTTTAATGAAAACCCTAAAGATTACGTGAGCATTAAACCTCAGTAATTCTTTTCAATATTGATATAAATCATTAATTTCAATAAAATTATAAATACAATGCAAAAGTTTTGAGTATTAGGAAAATAGTACTTAAATTTGCTGACGTTTATAACGAGGAAAAATTTGACCTGATTGCAACCTCTCTAAAAAAATGCTAAAACAGTATATTCTTTTTAGCTTTTCTGGGCAATTATTCATTTTTTTCTTCTACATTTAATTTAAAAAATAAAAGAATAATATGTCTTATTTATTTACGTCTGAATCAGTTTCAGAAGGGCATCCAGATAAAATTGCCGACCAGATTTCCGATGCGTTAATCGATAACTTTTTAGCATACGACAAAACTTCAAAGGTAGCTTGTGAAACTTTGGTTACTACAGGTCAGGTTGTTTTGGCTGGTGAGGTAAAATCTGATGCGTATCTTGACGTTCAGACGATCGCAAGAGAAGTAATCAACGGAATCGGTTATACTAAAGGTGAGTATATGTTCAACGGTGACTCTTGCGGTGTAATCTCTGCAATTCACGAACAATCTCCGGATATCAATCAGGGTGTTGACAGAGCTGTAAATGACGAATCTTTCGAAGCTAAAGCAAATGCTCAGGGTGCTGGTGACCAAGGAATGATGTTTGGGTATGCAACCAACGAGACGTCAAACTATATGCCTTTGGCTTTAGATCTTGCACATACGATTCTTAAAGAACTTTCTGCAATCAGAAGAGAAGATTCTGAAATCAAATATCTGCGTCCTGATGCAAAGTCTCAGGTAACGATTGAATATTCAGACGATCACAAACCGGTAAGGATTGATTCTATTGTAGTTTCTACTCAGCATGACGATTTTGCTGCTGAAGAAGAAATGTTGAGCAAAATAAGAGAAGATATCAAAAATATTTTGATTCCTAGAGTTGTTGCTTTACAGACTGAAGAAATTAAGGCATTGTTCAACGATCAGATCAAATATCACATCAATCCAACCGGGAAATTCGTAATCGGAGGTCCTCACGGTGATACAGGTTTGACTGGAAGAAAAATAATCGTTGATACGTACGGAGGAAAAGGTGCTCACGGTGGTGGTGCATTCTCAGGAAAAGATCCTTCAAAAGTTGACAGAAGTGCTGCTTATGCGACCAGACACATTGCTAAAAATTTAGTTGCTGCAGGTGTTGCAGATGAGGTTTTGGTTCAGGTTTCTTATGCAATTGGTGTTGCTGAACCTTGTGGTTTGTACATCAACACGTACGGAACTTCTAAAGTTGAATTAAATGATGGTGAGATCGCTAAAAAAGTTTCTACAATTTTCGATCTTAGACCTTATGCAATTGAGCAAAACCTTAAATTAAGAAATCCTATTTACCAAGAGACTGCTTCTTACGGCCACATGGGAAGAGAGCATTTTGTTGCAGATAAAACTTTTAACAAAGGTCATAAAAATGAATTAACTCTTACAGGTTTAGAATTCTTTACTTGGGAAAAATTAGACAAAGTAGAAGAAATTAAATCCGCTTTTGGAATTTAATCTTTTCTTTTAGATATTTAAACTGCTTTATCTTCATGAGATAAGGCAGTTTTTTTTAAATTTACTTTTTAAATAAAATAAGATAAGATGAAGAACTTTAGTTGGGCTATGGCAATTATGTGTGTGTGTGTTCTAAGTGCTTTTTCAAAAGCTCAGGTAACCGTACATAAAATGTTGAATGTAGGATATGTATACCAAAATCAAAGCTTTGGTGAAGTAGGAGGGAAGTTGCTTTTTCTGAAGACTGATGATGTCATCTACCGATTGGGTGCTTCTGCATTGATGGGCTCTACGAATTCTGAATTTGCCATTATGCCGAAAGTGAATGCAGATATTTTATTGAATTTTGAAAAAAATGTAGATTTCAAACATTCCTATTATTTTTTGGCAGGCGTTGAGGGAACCAATAAATATGTTGCTCCTAAAATTGGTGTTTCTTTATTCGGGCTTTTGGATTTAACCGGTGGTTATGCTTTTTCAATAGCAGACTCAAGACTCAATGGAAAAGAATTGAAAGGTTTAAATATTAATTTCACACTAAATATTCCTACTGCGTTCTTACATGACATGTTTAACTAGATATTTTTACATATTTCTTCTAAATTTTTAATATTTGCTTAACAGTTATTAAAATTTTATTTATATTTACAGCATAATTAAACACGCTTATTGATAAGACTTTACTCTAACAAACCTTGTAGCAGAAAATAAACCAGTCAGAATGGCGGGAGACAGTTTGGCTACGGGTATATACTGAGAAGAAAAGTCATGAAATCAACAGATAGCCTATTAATATCTCTTTACCAGAAAGGAGACGAAGAAGCATTATCAACCCTTATACATCGTCATCAGAAAGACCTCTTTTCGTTTATTCTCTATAAGATAAACGATGAAGATTTAGCAAATGATGTTTTCCAGGATACGTTTATCAAGATTATCATCATGCTGAAAGAAGGGCGCTATAATGAGGAAGGAAAATTTATTCTTTGGGCAAAAAGAATTGCACAAAATTTAATTATCGATCATTTCAGAGCAAAATCTAAAAACGTAAAAGTTTCGGAGACCACTTTTGATAATGATGAGTTTTCTATTTTTGATTTAATTCGGGAGCCTTCAGAAAATATAGAAGACCAGTTGGTCAGTTTGCAGATTCAGGAGGATTTGCTGAAAATGCTGCAGTTTTTGCCGCAGAATCAACAGGAGGTGATAAAACTCAGGTTTTTCGACGGACTAAGTTTTAAAGAGATCGCAGACCATACAGATATGAGCATTAATACGACTTTGGGGCGTGTTCGCTATGCTTTAATTAACCTACGAAAAATCATGGAAGAGAATAATATTGTCTTAACGAGATAATAATTCACAATGTTTCACGTTTTAAAGAAAAAACATTTTTTGCCTATGAAAAATAACGATTCTTTAAAAATGAAAAGTTTGAAACCCAAAAAACAAACCATTGATTTTTTGCTTAGTTTCTCAAAAAGTCTTGACGTTGTAAAGATTAAGAATAATCATTATCACGTTTCAAAAAATTAAAATCATTAATTTTGTGCTGTATGAAAATTCAGCACATTTTTTTTGACCTCGACAATACCCTTTGGGATCACCGCAAGAACGCCTATCTCACCATTAAAGATCTTTTCGGAAAAGAAGAAATTACTTTAAAATACAATATTGATTTTGAAGAGTTTCATTTTGTGTATCATGAAATTAACGAAAGGCTTTGGGAACAGATAAGAGATGGTGAAATTGATAAAGAATATTTGAGAAAACACAGATTTTACGATACATTTAAACGTTTTGGGATAGATGATCTTGAATTGTCTATGTTTTTTGAAGAACATTTTTTAGATAAAATTCTGAATTACAATCATCTGGTTGAAGGCACAGAATATATTTTAGATTATTTAAAAGCAAAAGACTACACACTTCATATTATATCCAATGGTTTTCAGGAAGTGACCGAGAGGAAATGTATTTTGTCAGGTATTGACCATTATTTCCATACGATAACGAGTGCAGATTCTGTTGGAGTAAGAAAACCAAATGCGGAGATTTTTGAGTATTCTTTAGGCATTGCTAAAGCTCAGAAAGAAGAAAGTATTCTGATTGGTGACGACTGGATTGCTGATGTTGTGGGAGCACAGAATTTTGGTATTGACGTTATTTTCTTTGATGTTTTAAATGAAAATCCAGAGCAGGAAAATTTAAAAGTGATTAAGCATCTTTTACAGATTAAAGAATATTTATAAAAGCATATTTAAACAGTTTCGGCGGCACCAAAGGTGCCGCCGAAACGTTATTTATTAAAGAAATATAAGATTAAATTCCCAAACTTTCTCTTACTCTTTGAATGGTTTGTGTAGCAATCGCTCTTGTTTTCACAGCTCCTTCCTGAAGTTTAGCTTCCAATTCATCAAGATTGTTCATGTAGTAAGAAAATAATTCTCTTTCTTTTTCAAATCTTGTTAGAATTAAATCTAAAAGCTCTTTTTTTGCATGACCGTAACCGAAATTTCCGGCTAAATATTTAGCTCTTAATTCTTCAGTTTGTTCAGGTGTCGCAATTAATTCAAAAATAGCAAAAGTCTTATCTGTAGACGGATCTTTTGGCTCTTCCAAAGATTTAGAATCACTCTCGATGCTCATGACCTGTTTTTTTAATTCTTTTTCTGGTAAGAAAATATTGATGATGTTTCCTCTTGATTTAGACATTTTGTGACCGTCAACTCCGGGAACATATTTGGTGTCTTCCTGCAATTCAGCCTGAGGCAAAACCAAAACTTCACCCATTTGATTATTGAATCTTGACGCAACGTCACGAGCAATTTCCAAATGTTGAAGCTGATCTTTTCCTACGGGAACGATTTCTGCATCATACAATAAAATATCTGCAGCCATCAAAATCGGGTAGGTAAATAATCCTGCATTCACATCCTGAAGTCTGTCTGCTTTATCTTTAAAAGAATGCGCTAAAGTCAGTCTCTGATAAGGAAAAAAACATGATAAATGCCAAGATAGTTCACAGGTTTCAGGCATGTCACTCTGTCTGTAAAAGAATGTTTTTTCGGTATCCAGTCCGCAGGCAAGCCAAGCTGCAGCAATTTCGTAAGTATTGTTTTTTAATTCTTTTGCGTCTTTAATCTGCGTAAGTGAATGCAGATTCGCAATAAATAAAAATGATTCGTTTCCTGCTTGCTTTGATAGCTCAATCGCAGGAATAATAGCACCCAAAAGGTTTCCAAGGTGCGGCGTTCCGGTGGCTTGTATGCCGGTAAGAATTCTTGACATTTAATAAGATTATTTCTACAAAAATAGGGAAAATTTAGAATTTATGTTGTTCAAAACTACTTTAGACTATTATAAAATTACCTTTAAAAAAACTAAGCGTATGAAATTTAAAAGAATTATTTCTTCAATTCAATTATATATTTAAAAGTAAGAACCTTCAGATACCAAAGTGTCAAGGTCTGTTCCGCTGAAATGATATCGTTTTTGGAATCAATAATCAACCGGTCACGAAATGAACTTATGAATTGCGACCAATAGTCTCCCTTCGAGTCTTTCAGTAAAAAATAAAATCCGGCATCGCCAAATTTCTTTCCTGAAGAATCTAAAATCAATTCACCATTTCCTCCAACACTTGGAATCATTAACACCGTTGCATTTCCATTAGGCAGAGGGAAAACAGCTTTCACACATGTTTTTCCGGAAGGTAAATTACAAATACCATAAACGCCGGAATAGATAACTTGTCCACTGGATTCAATCGAACGAAACCAAAAAGTATATTTTATTTCATCGGTCTTGGAATCAATAAGATTGATGATTTCGCTTTTTAGAGATTCTGAGTCGTCAATATTTTTAGTCGGAATATTCAGTTGGTTGATTCTGTTGCTGAATAATTTGTTAATTAAAATTCCGAAAAATTTAAAAAACGGATTCCATTTTACAGAAAAATTCAGATTGTGATTTCCTGTATTTTCATAAAAACCGATAACGTTTTTGGATAGATTCGAGAAGTCGGTTTCAGATAAATTGAGCTTTTGCATTGAGGGAATAATGCCATTTGATTTTGAGTCTTTTTGAATAATTAAATTCTCTTTTTCTGCAAATTTGTGGATGAAATCTTCACCAATCGCATCTAGATTTCCAAACGGTCCCATCAACCAAGGAAAATCTTCTGGCTTGATTTTTCGTCCACGGAGAATCACCCATTGCTGAGTCACCCAATCCTGAAACTTCTGCATCGGATAAGCAAATCTCATTTAATTGTTTTTGAAAATGGAATAATGTTGCGTTGTCCGTTCCATTCACCAAATTCCGAAATGGGTTTGAAGCGCAAGGTTATAAATTCGAAATGAAAATCTTTCCGGTCTCTTTCCTTCATCGCATCAGCGTGTCTTTCTGGCTTTGGAACTTTGCTGTGTCCGTGAACCATATCGGTCATTTCTTTCTGTGTTTTCCAAATTGAAAAAGTAGAAACAGTGTTTGGAAATTTAATAGAAGCTAAAGACAAAGTTGTTGCTGGATGATCTCGAACCAATTTCTCAACCGGTCTTCCCCAATGGATAAATCTTGGGATTTCCGAAAATTTCATTCGAGCAATCGTCACTGCAACGACTGGAGAATCCGGATTTTCAAATTCTATTGTTTCATTAGGAATTTCAAACTTGTTATATTTCCCCCATTTTCTCATGAAAGTTAATCTTGTATGCCAACCTTTAGATAATATTTTCCCACAATTACTTTTATTTAAAAAATTATCAATGTCATTTTCATTTCCCCATTGAGCAAATACGACGATTTGTCTGATCAACATTCTGGATGGTGAAAGAATAGGAGAGCCAAGCGTCATTGCAGTCATTATTTCTGCGTGAATCAAACCTGGAGTATTTTTTGGCTTCGGTGGGAACAAAAGAATTCTAAGCGCAGAAAAGTAGTTTGTTTTTACTAAATGATAAGTGAAGACGCTCATTTTCTTAGGTTTTTATCAGTTTTTATATTAATAACCTACGGAATTAAAATCTTATCCCCACCAAATTTAGGCTCAACGCCAAACACAAAATCCCAGAAAACTTTTGCTCTGGCCAGTTTTTCTCTTGCATTGGTTTTAAAACCGGCATATTTATTCACATCTGCGGCATTGTAACCGAATGCTTCAATTCCATTTTTTCTCGCGAGAAAAACAGCTCTCTCATTGTGAAACTGTTGTGAAATGATGATGTAAGAATTCTGTCCGAAAATTTCTTTAGCCCGAACGACTGAGTCTAAAGTTCTGAAACCTGCAAAATCTTCAAAGATTCTTTCTGCAGGAATTCCGGCTTTGATGAGCTCGTTTTTCATTTCTTCAGGCTCGTTGTAATCCTTTTGAGAGTTATCTCCGCTTACAATAATGTTCTGAATTTTCCCTGATTTAAATAACTCCGCAGCAGCTTTTATTCTGTTAAAAAAGTAGGCATTTGGGTTTCCGTTAGAAAGCGTTTTACTCGTTCCAAGGAGAAGTCCGGTTTTCTCGATGGGTAGTTTGGAAAGATCTGAAGTAACGAAACTTTTCGTCTGATCTTTAATGGTAAAGTTTGACCAGGTGACAAAAATAATTCCTGCCACGAAAAGCAGCAGGAAGATTTTGATTGTATTTTTTATAAATTTTTTCATACATTTTTAACCTTAAAAGGTTTCATAAAAGTATGAAATCCCCATGAGTTGGAAACACAAAAACCGATAAAGATTATGGGATTAAATATGCCCTTTAAAAGACAATAAGGATCTACATATTAAATATTTTAAAATTCTAATCCATTCGGGAACGCTTTCTTTCTGAAAATCAATAAGAATGCAGCACCCACAGTAATTGCAGAATCGGCAACATTGAAAATGTATTTGAAGAATTCAAAGTGTTTTCCTCCAATTAACGGCCAGCTTTCAGGGGCCGTCCAGTCTACCAAAGGAAAATGAAGCATATCAACCACACAGCCTTTCATAAATGTAGAATAACCCTCGCCGAAAGGAACCAGTTTAGAAACTCCGCCGTAACCAATCCATTGATTAACGCTTTCGTCATAAACCATTCCGCTGTCGAAAATTAATCCGTAAAACATTCCGTCTAAAAGATTTCCAATAGCTCCGGCAAAAATAATGGACATTGGAATAATGAGATAATTTGACTCGCCTCTTGATAACCATTTTTTAAACAGATAAACCATTCCGCCAATCAAAAAAATACGGACAATTACCAGGAAATATTTCCCGAGCATTCCCCCAAAATGAAAGCCATAAGCCATTCCCGGATTCTCAACAAAAGTCAATTTAAAACCGGGAAAAACAGAAACACTGTCATTCAGTTCGAAATGTGTTTTAATATAAATTTTCGATGCCTGATCGACCAATAAAATAAGAAAAGTGATAAGTACAATCTTCTTCATTACAAATTCGGCTTTGGTTTGTCCTTAAAGTTTCTTACCGGCTTATCCTTTTTCACTGCAGGAGTACGAGGTTCGAATGTCTGAGTTTTTGCGCCTCTTGTGTGAAATTTTTCGTAACGAATTCCCATATCTTTCATCACGCTTTTCAGCGCATTCAGCTCCATTTGGTTTTTTGGGTGTACAATTAATGCTTCCATTTTAATTTATTTGAAACGCAGCTAGAACCAGAAGCTTTAGCAACGCTTTATGTTTAATGTTAATGCTTAGAAAGTTCGTCTAATCTTTTTCTGTCTTTAGCACACAGGTCGTTGATTCCGTTCTTGCCCATTTTACTGAGAAGTCTGTCGATTTCTTTTTCCCTTTCCCGCTTGTCTGAGTTGAACTGTTGATCGATGGTCAGATTTTTAGGTTGATCGGGATAGAATCTGTTTTTGATCCGATCTCGGTTAAAATACCATAAAACTGCCACAAGGATAATTCCTAAAATCAAATATTCACTCATAGATATAATTAAAAATAAGGTTTATACAATGTCGTAAAACACCATATAAACCCAATTAATTATTTACAAAAATAAGATAAAAATAATTATCTCTGCATATTTTTAGCCTCAATGCTCAAAGTTGCGTGCGGAACTGCCAAAAGTCTTTCCTTCGGGATCAGTTTTCCGGTTACTCTGCAAACACCGTACGTTTTGTTTTCAATTCTGATCAAAGCATTTTTCAGATCTCTTACAAATTTCTCCTGTCTTCCTGCCAAAATAGAGTTTTGCTCTTTGCTCAGCGTTTCTGCACCCTCTTCGAAAGCTTTGAAAGTAGGTGATGTATCGTCAGTACCGTTATTTTGATCGTTGATGAAGCTCTCTCTAATCAACTGCAGATCTTTCTCTGCTTTTTCTATTTTATCTTTGATTAACTTTTTAAATTCCTGTAAATCAGAGTCATTATATCTTACCCTTTCGTCTTGCATTGTCTTTTTCTTTTTTAATAAATTTATGAATTGGAATTTGAAAAAACAACAACTGTATGTTAATTTTTTTCAACATTTACTTTAAAATTAAGGTCATCTATGTCGATTTCATTAAAATTTGAAAGTGAAGATACAATTTCTATTTTATTTGACAAGACCTCAGATGAAATATATTCCTCATTTTGTTTAATCTGCTCCAAAAACGGGGTGTTTTCTTCCAAAATGATACTTATTCTGTCTGTTAATTCAAAATCTTTCTCTTTTCTAAGATTCTGGATCCTGTTGATAAACTCTCTTGCAATACCTTCAGATTTTAATTCTTCTGTTAGCGTCAAATCTAATGCCACAGTTGTTTTTCCGTCAGAAGTTACCGTCCATCCCGGGATATCTTTTGTAGAAATTTCTACATCAGCTGTTGTAATTTCATATCCTTGAATTTCTACTTTTCCTTCTTTTTCTAAAGATGAAATTTGCTCTGGTGTAAAATTAGAAATCTCATTGCCGACAACTTTCATGTCTTTTCCAAGTCTTGAACCCAACGTTTTAAAGTTCGGTTTTATTTGTTTTACAATTAGATGCGATGCTTCTTCAGCATTGATTAACTGCAATTCTTTAACGTTAACTTCTTGCTTAATTAATTCTGAAACCGCTAAAATCTGCTCCTCAGTTTTCTTATCCAAAACAGGAATCAATACTTTCTGTAAAGGCTGACGCACTTTTATATTTTCTTTCTTTCTCAAAGAGAAAACCATACTCGTAATATTCTGTGCTAAATGCGTTTTTTCAACCAAATCCTGATCAATTAAACTTTCATCGGCAACCGGGAAATTTGTTAAGTGAACAGATTCAAATTTTTCTTTTCCGGTAGCTGCATTTAAATCCTGATACAATTGATCCATAAAGAACGGAGCGATTGGCGCCGATAATTTGGCAACCGTTTCAAGACAAGTGTATAAAGTTTGGTAAGCAGAAATTTTGTCATCAGAATAATCTCCTTTCCAGAAACGTCTTCTGCACAGTCTCACGTACCAGTTACTTAAATTGTCATTCACGAAATTGCTGATCGATCTTGCCACTCTTGTCGGCTCATAATCTTCGTAGAATGCCTTTACTTCTTTAATTAAAAGATTTAATTCAGATAAAATCCAACGGTCGATTTCCGGACGGTTTTCAATGTCTTTTTCAGAATATTTAAATCCGTCAACATTCGCATATAAAGTGAAGAATGAGTAAGTATTGTAAAGCGTTCCGAAGAATTTTCTTCTCACTTCATCAATTCCTTCAATGTCAAATTTCAGGTTTTCCCAAGGGTTGGCATTCGAAACCATGTACCAACGCGTTGCATCCGGTCCGTAAACAGCTAATGTTTCGAAAGGATCAACTGCATTGCCTTTAGATTTTGACATTTTAAGACCGTTTTTATCTAAAACAAGTCCGTTACTCATTACATTTTTATAAGCAACTGAATCAAAAACCGCAGTTCCAATAGCATGAAGTGTATAAAACCATCCACGAGTCTGGTCAACGCCTTCTGCGATAAAATCTGCAGGGAATGCTTTATTATTGTCAATTAATTCTTTGTTTTCAAACGGATAATGCAGCTGCGCATAAGGCATAGAACCCGAATCGAACCAAACGTCGATCAGATCGCTCTCACGGTTCATCGGTTTTCCTGATTCTGAAACCAAAACTATTTTATCAACGATATTTTTATGTAAATCAACTAAAGAATAATTTTCTTCAGACATATTTCCTATTTCAAATCCTTTGAAAGGATTTTCTTTCATCAATCCTGCTGCGATTGATTTTTCGATCTCATTGTACAACTCTTCAACAGAACCGATGATGATTTCTTCCTGTGCCGAGCCTGTCGAAGGATATGTTCTCCAGATTGGCAACGGAATTCCCCAATATCTCGAACGGGAAAGATTCCAGTCGTTAACATTTTCAAGCCAGTTGCCAAAACGTCCTTCTCCGGTGGCTTTCGGCTTCCAGTTGATTTCTTTGTTTAAATCTACCAAACGGTCTTTTACCGCTGTCATTTTCACAAACCAAGAATCCAGAGGGTAATACAAAAGTGGTTCTTCAGTCCTCCAACTGTGTGGATAACTGTGAACGTATTTTTCAACTTTAAAGGCTTTATTTTCTTCTTTTAAACGAATGGCGATTTCAACATCGACAGATTTTTCCGGTGCTGTTCCTGCATCATAATATTCGTTTTTCACATATTTACCGGCAAAATCTCCCATATGAGAAGTGAATTTACCTTGCAAATCTACCAATGGAACCGGATTTCCGAATTCATTTAAAACCAACATTGGCGGAACTTCAGGGGTCGCTTCTTTGGCAACTTTCGCATCATCGGCACCAAAAGTAGGCGCCGTGTGAACGATTCCTGTTCCGTCTTCAGTCGTCACGAAGTCTCCTGAAATTACTCTGAACGCATTTTCCGGGTTTTGGTGCGGTAAAGTGTACGGCAATAACTGCTCATATTTAATTCCAACCAAATCAGAACCTTTGAATTCTCCAAGAATCTGGAAAGGAATGGTTTTGCCTGATGAAGTGTAATTGGCGAAATCTTCGTCAGTTCCCTCAACGAATTTTTTACCGAACTGCTTTCCAATTAAAGCTTTAGCCAAAACAATATTGATTGGCTCAAAAGTATATTGGTTAAATGTTTTTACTAAAACATAATCGATTTTCGGACCAACGGTCAAAGCAGTGTTCGAAGGCAAAGTCCATGGAGTAGTTGTCCAGGCTAAGAAATGTACATCTCCAAAACCTTGTAAAAACGAAGGCAGTGTTTCCGGAAGTGTTTTGAATTGTGCTACAATCGTTGTGTCGGTAACGTCACGGTAAGCTCCCGGTTGGTTAACTTCGTGAGAAGAAAGTCCAGTTCCTGCTTTCGGTGAATAGGGCTGGATCGTGTACCCTTTGTACAACAGATCTTTGCTGTATAATTGCTTTAACAACCACCAAACGGTTTCCATATATTTTGACTTGTACGTGATGTACGGATCTTCAAGATCAACCCAATATCCGATTTTTTCGGTCAGGTGATTCCAAACATCGGTATAACGCATTACCGCTTCACGACAAGCTTTGTTATAATCTTCAATCGAAATTTTTTTGCCAATATCTTCTTTTGTAATTCCGAGTTCTTTTTCAACTCCTAATTCCACAGGAAGTCCGTGCGTATCCCAACCCGCCTTACGGAAAACCTGTTTTCCGTTTTGCGTTTGGTAACGACAGAAAATATCTTTCAACGCTCTCGCCATCACGTGGTGAATTCCCGGCATTCCGTTTGCTGAAGGCGGACCTTCGTAAAACACAAACTCAGCATTTCCATCACGGGTTTCAACACTTTTTTCAAAGGTTTTATTGGCTTTCCAGAATTCCGCAACATTCTCGGCTACGTCTATCAGGCTGAGGTTTTTATATTCTTTAAATTGGCTCATTGTAATTTCTCAATTTTGTTGATTAATCAAGTTGGCAAATTTAGTGATTTTTGTCGGTTTATAATATATGTTTTATTTTGATTGGGATTATTGAAAATTTTGCAAAATTGAAGCGTTTTTGAAAGTGAATTGTGAATGCTGAAATGTAAATTTTGATAGTATCTCAGATAAAGTATTTACCTTTTATCAATAGGAGCGGGCTTTAGCCCGCTTTCAAAATTACTTTAGCCAAAACCTATTTTTCTCTCGCAGATTTGCAGATAACGCAGATTTATGAGATTAAATTTTAAAACAATTATCTGTGAAAATCTGTGCAATCTGTGGGAATAAAACTTTCATGGCCTTTTTACTTCAAACTTTTAATTTTAATTTAAATAAATTTGTCATCTAAATTTAAACTATTGGAACTCTTCCCACTCATCGAGAAATCAAGTATTCAGGACATCAAAAAGTTTCAGGAAGAAAAACTTCAGGAGCTTTTACAATATCTGGAAGCAAATTCACCTTTTTATCAGAAATTATTCAAAGAAAATAAGATTCAGATTTCTGAAATTCAGACTTTGGAAGATTTGCAGAAAATTCCAACGACTTCAAAGAATGATATTCAGCAAAATAATGATGATTTTTTCTGTGTTCCACAAAATCAAATCGTCGATTACAGTACAACTTCCGGAACATTAGGTGATCCTGTCACATTTGGTTTGTCAGATTCTGATTTGGAAAGATTAGCTTACAACGAGGCAATTTCATTTGTCTGTGCAGGAATTCAAAAAGGGGATGTGGTACAAATGATCACTACTATTGATAAAAGATTCATGGCCGGGCTTGCTTATTTTTTAGGTTTAAGAATGATGGGGGCCAGTGTTGTGAGGATGGGACCGGGAATTCCCGAACTTCAATGGGATTCTATTTTCAGATATCAACCAAAATATTTAATTACCGTACCGTCTTTTCTTTTGAAAATGATTGACTACGCTGAGAAACATGGAATTGAGTATAAAGATTCAAGCGTTGCTGGTGCTGTCTGTATCGGTGAAAGCATCAAAAATCAGGATTTTACAGATAACATTCTTTCACAAAAAATAAAAGAAAAATGGAACATTAAATTATTCTCAACTTATGCTTCAACGGAAATGAGTACGGCGTTTACCGAATGCGAATTTCAGGTTGGCGGACATCAGCATCCTGAATTGATTATCACGGAAATACTTGATGACAATGAAAATCCTGTGAAAGATGGAGAAAGTGGTGAACTGACGATTACTACGTTGGGAGTTGAAGCATTGCCTTTATTGAGATTTAAAACGGGAGATTTAGTTAAAGCCCATTACGAGCCTTGTCAATGCGGAAGAAATACCATGAGATTGGGTCCTGTTGTAGGTCGTAAGCAACAAATGATTAAATATAAAGGAACGACTTTGTATCCGCCTGCGATGAACGATATTCTCAATGATTTTGATGGCATTTTATGTTACCAGATTGTGATCCAGTCGAATGAAATTGGTTTAGATGAAATTATCATTAAACTCAGTACAGAAAGAGACGACGAAAGCTTTGAAGGCGAAGTGAGGGATCATTTCAGAGCAAAATTAAGGGTAAGCCCGAAAATTGAAATCGTCGGATTTGATATTTTATCTAAAACGGTTTTCAATCCAAACAGCAGAAAACCAATTACATTCATTGATTTAAGATAGATTTTCAATGTTTATTCAAATAAGTTAGAAATAATTTCGTTCAATTACCGTAAATTTTCTCTTCTGTTATTATCTTTGCAGTCTTAATTTAAACTATGAAAAAAATATTTCTTTTGCTTTTTGTTGCCTTGACCACAATGGTTTTTGCTCAAAATAAACTGACCGTTGAATCTGGAAATCTGGATATTTTAAAAGATCAGACTGAAGTTAATGTTCAGCGTATTTACGGAGAACCTCTTTTTCAGGCAGAAAATCTGACAGAAACCGATTACTTAAACAAGAGACATCAGGAAACCGTAGCCAAAAAAGGTGAAGCTGCCTGGAAAACCTGGATTGACGCTTGGGAACAACATGTTGAAACGATTTGGACAGAAAAGTTTGTGGAAGGATTAAACAAATCAGAGAAAATTAAATTCAGCCAAAATATTGAAACCAAATATACTTTGATTATTCAGCCAAAATGGATGTATGCCGGATGGCAGGGTTTTGTCACGCAACCCGGAAAATTGTCTGCTGATATTACAATTGTTGAAACAGCTAATCCTTCAAATATTGTAGCAACCATAAAAGCTGATAAAATTGAAGGCGTCGGAAGTAAAGTTGATTACAGAATGGAATACGGGAGAATTTCCGCAGCCTACGAAAAAACAGGAAAAGAGTTCGGGAAAGAATTAAAAAAAGCTTTAAAATAAAACAAAAACGGTCTGAAAATTTTCAGACCATTTTTTATGCTTGCTGTTTTTCTGTTTTAATAAAATTTGCCAGATTTACAATTGCCGTATCGTGTATTCTTACAAACGTATTTTTTTTATCCCACACGTAACCTGCCAAAACTGCGCAGATTTTTCTTTTCACATCAGGATTTTCCGGCTGATGAAAAAATAATTCCTGAAGATTTCCGGTGTACCATTCTTTGACGTAAGTCGTGAAAACGTTGACTCCGTATAAAATGTAATCTGCAAATTCTGTCTGCCAGTCTACTTTTTCACCGATTAATTGTCTGATTGCCAGTTTCGCTGCAGTCATTCCGCCTTCTGTGGCAAATGCCATTCCTGACGAGAAAACGGGATCAAGAAATTCTGAAGCATTACCTGTCAAGGCAAATCCGTCTCCGAATAATTTTTTTACTGAACAGGAATAATCTTTCAGATGTTTTGGTTCAAATAGAAATTCCACATCACCAAAACGTTTCACATAATAATCAGAAAGAGAAATTGCTTTTCTCAAAGCTTCTGCCGTATCGCCGTTTTCAGATAATTTTTCAATGTATTCAGTCGGGCCTACAATCCCAACACTCGTATTTCCATCCGAAAAAGGGATGACCCAAAGCCAGACTTCCGTTTCAATAATATCAAATGAAATTAAAGTGCCCTCTTCGCCTTCTTCTCTGTTAATGTCTTCTACATGAGCAAAAATAGCAGAATGCGGAGATAATTTTGAAGGTTTTTCTAAATCCAAAAGTCTTGGTAAAACTCTTCCGTAACCGCTGGAGTCAATGACAAATTTTGCATGGATTTCCTTTGTTTTTCCGTCTTTGTTTTTTACTGTGGTGATAGAATCAGTTCCGTTAAATTCAATGCCGATCACTTCAGTTTCAAATTCAAGATCAACGCCTTTATTGATCACTTCCTGAGCCAAAGTATTGTCGAAATCAGCTCTGGGAACCTGCCATGTCCAATCCCAGCCTTCCCCGAATTTGTTGCTGAAATCGAAAATGCAGACTTCGTCGCCACGCATAAAACGTGCGCCGAGTTTCTTTTCGAAGCCCATTTTATCCAGTGCAGGAAACAGTCCGGCCTCGTCAAAATGATCCATTACTCGCGGAATAAGGCTTTCGCCGACAACAAGTCTCGGAAATTTTGTCTTTTCGACCACCTTCACATTGATTCCGTTCTTCTTTAGATAAGCAGAAGATACACATCCGGAAGGCCCAGCTCCAATTACTAAAACATCAACAATTTCTTTGTCCATTTGTTTAATAAAACTTTTATCTTTGCGCAAAATTAGTGACAATTAATTATATTTTACAAAATTATATACTATTACTTTTAATTGATGAAAATAAATAACTTTTTAGAACTGAGAGATTTTCAGAGAATTATTATTGAGAATGAAAACATAGAATTGGATCAATCACTTCTCCAAAGAGTGAATGAAAGTTTTTCTTTTCTTAAAGAATTTTCAAAAAATAAAGTAATTTATGGTGTGAATACAGGTTTTGGGCCGATGGCACAATTCAAAATCAGCGATGAAGATACACATCAGCTTCAATATAATCTGATCAGAAGTCACTCTTCAGGCATCGGAAATCCGCTTCCGGCAGATGAAGTGAAAGCTTGTATGTTAGCCAGATTGAATACTTTGTCATTGGGTAATTCTGGCGTTCACGAATCTGTGGTAAATTTACTTAAAGAATTAATAAACAGAGATATTACGCCACTTATTTTCGAGCATGGTGGAGTTGGAGCAAGCGGTGATTTGGTACAGTTGGCTCATTTGGCCTTAGTACTAATTGGCGAAGGGGAAGTTTTTTATAAGGGTGAAAGAAAATCTACCAAAGAAGTTTTCGAAAAAGAAAGTTTAGAACCAATTAAGGTAGAGATTCGTGAAGGTTTAGCTTTAATGAACGGAACTTCGGTTATGTCAGGAATTGGAATCGTAAACGCATACAAAGCCAATCAGTTAACTGAAATTTCAATTAAATTATCTTGCGCAATCAACGAAATCGTTCAGGCCTATGATGATCATTTGTCTGAAGCATTAAACGGAACTAAACTTCACATCGGTCAGCAAAAAATTGCTGAGAAAATGCGTAACCATTTGTCTGATAGTAAATTAATCAGAAAGAGAGCCGACCATTTATACACTCATTTTGAAGAACAGGAAAAGGTTTTTAAAGAAAAAGTACAGGAGTATTATTCTTTGAGATGTGTTCCTCAGATTTTAGGTCCAGTTTTAGATACCTTAGAATACACTGAGAAAGTGTTGGAAAATGAAATTAATTCTGCAAACGATAATCCGATTATTAACGTTGCAGACAAACATGTATATCACGGCGGAAACTTCCACGGAGATTATATTTCTTTGGAAATGGATAAGCTGAAAATCGTTGTAACAAAGCTGACCATGTTGGCAGAGAGACAGTTGAATTATCTTTTAAATTCAAAAATCAACGAAATTTTACCCCCTTTTGTGAATTTAGGTAAATTAGGGTTTAATTTCGGGATGCAGGGCGTTCAGTTTACGGCAACGTCTACAACGGCGGAAAGCCAGATGTTGTCAAATCCTATGTACGTTCATAGTATACCTAATAATAATGATAATCAGGATGTCGTGAGCATGGGAACGAATGCTGCCGTAATTTGCAGAAAAGTAATTGAAAATTCTTTTGAAGTACTTTCAATAGAAGCGATTACTATTGTCCAGGCGATTGAATATCTTGGTTTTCAGGATAAAATTTCATCAAAAACAAAAGAATTGTACGATGAAATCAGAAAAATTGTTCCGGCATTTTCAAATGATATGGTGATGTATCCTTATTTGGAGGAAGTGAAAAAATATTTAAAGACAACGTAATTATTGACTGCTTTTAGTTGTCAATATATAAATAAACATAAACACATATGAAATGTGCAATCATAACAGGTGGTTCCCGCGGAATCGGAAGAGCAATCTGTATAAAACTGGCAGAGGAAAAAAATTATCATATTTTAATTAACTACACTTCCAATGAAGCTGCAGCAAAGGAAACTTTAGCTAAAGTTGAAGAATTAGGTTCTACAGGAGAAATTCTTAGGTTCGATGTTGGAAATGCTGAAGAAACTCAGAAAGTTTTGGGTGAATGGCAAGACAATAATCCAAAAGCTATTGTTGAAGTCATCGTCAATAATGCGGGAATCACAAGAGACGGATTATTCATGTGGATGCCAAGTGAAGACTGGAATTCGGTGATTAACACAAGTTTAAATGGTTTTTATAACGTGACCAATTTCTTCATTCAGAAATTATTGAGAAACAAATACGGCAGAATTATCAATATGGTTTCTGTTTCCGGAGTGAAAGGAACTGCGGGACAAACCAATTATTCAGCTGCAAAAGGCGCTTTAGTCGGAGTTACAAAAGCTTTGGCTCAGGAAGTTGCTAAAAGAAATATCACGGTAAATGCTGTAGCACCAGGTTTCATTAAAACAGATATGACGCAGGATTTCAACGAAGACGAACTGAAAGCTATGATTCCCGCCAACCGATTTGGTGAAGCGGAAGAAGTGGCAGATTTGGTCGCATTTTTAGCATCAAAAAAATCTTCGTACATCACCGGAGAAATTATTAATATCAACGGAGGGATTTATTCATAAAAATAATGTGCCAATATAACGAAGTACCGATTTACCAATATTTAAAATTGTTACATTGCTAGACTGATACATTGTTAAATTTAAAAAGATGGAAAATAGGGTAGTCATTACCGGAATGGGAATTTATTCTTGCATCGGAACTTCTTTGGAAGAAGTGAAAGAATCCCTGTATCAAGGTAAATCAGGAATCGTTTTGATCGATGAGAGAAAAGAATTTGGTTTCAGATCAGGTCTTAGTGGAGTTGTTCCGAAACCTGATTTGAAAAATCTTCTCAACAGGCGCCAGCGTATAAGCATGGGCGAGGAAAGCGAATATGCTTACATCGCAACACTTGACGCCTTAAAACAAGCCAATATCGACCAGGATTTTTTAGACCAAAATGAGGTTGGAATTTTATACGGAAATGACAGTGTCTCAAAAGCCGTTGTAGAATCGATCGACATCGCAAGAGAGAAAAAAGATACCACTTTAATGGGGTCAGGCGCAATTTTCAAGTCCATGAACTCCACAGTAACGATGAATCTTTCTACCATTTTTAAATTAAGAGGAATTAATTTAACCATCAGTGCAGCCTGCGCGAGCGGTTCTCATTCTTTGGGATTGGCTTATATGATGATTAAAAACGGTTTTCAGGATATCATTGTATGCGGTGGTGCTCAGGAAACCAATAAATATTCAATGGCCAGTTTTGATGGATTAGGCGTTTTTTCAGTTAGAGAAGACGAACCAACCAAAGCTTCACGACCTTTTGATTCTGACAGAGACGGCTTAATTCCTAGTGGGGGAGCTGCTTCTTTACTTGTTGAAAGTTTAGAGTCAGCCCAAAAAAGAGGTGCCAATATCATTGCAGAAATCGTAGGCTACGGATTTTCTTCAAACGGCGGACATATTTCTACACCCAATATTGACGGTCCTGCTTTGGCAATGAATCGTGCTTTAAAGCAATCCGGCTTAGAAGTGAAAGATATTGATTACATCAATGCTCATGCGACTTCAACCCCGATAGGTGATGCCAATGAAGCAAAAGCAATTTATGAAATTTTCGGAAGTGAAGTTCCTGTTAGTTCGACCAAATCGATGACCGGCCACGAATGCTGGATGGCGGGTGCGAGCGAAGTAATCTATTCAATCCTGATGATGCAGAACGATTTTGTGGCTCCGAATATCAATCTGGAAAATCCTGACGAAGATGCAAAAAGGATAAATTTAATCTCCGAAACTAAAAATCAAAAAATTGACGTATTTTTGTCGAATTCTTTCGGGTTTGGGGGAACCAATTCCGCATTAATCGTTAAAAAATTTGAATAAAAAACATGGAAAGAGAAAAAATTGTTGCCATTGCTAATGATTTTTTAATCAATGAGTTTGAGGTAGATGGTGATGAGATCAGCAATGATGCCCATTTCAAGAAGACTTTGGGTTTAGACAGTTTAGATTATATCGATTTGGTGGTGGTCATCGAATCTAATTTTGGTGTGAAATTAGGCGAATCTGATTTCAAAAATATCATCACTTTCGACGATTTCTACTCAATAATCGAAAATAAAATCACTCAAAAAATATAACAATGTAGCAATGTGGCAATGGACTTTAAAATTGTTACATTGATACATTGGTAAATTGAATTTTATGAACAAGTGGAAAGGCAAGTCTAAAGGCACCATTTTAGGTTACAGAATCTTCGTTTGGTGCATTAGAAATATGGGAATCCGCAGTTCTTATTTTGTTCTTTATTTCGTTGCGGCTTACTATTCCCTTTTCGAGAAGAAAAGCAATCTATGCATTTCTTATTATTTTCAAAAAAGATTAAACTTTGGATTTTGGAAGTCGAAATTTTCTATTTTTAAAAGCTATTTCACTTTCGGAACAGTTTTGATTGATAAAACTGCTATTTCTGCGGGTTTAAGAGATAAATACACCTACGAATTCGACGGAATAGAAAATCTCAGAAATCTTTTAGCCGAGAAAAAAGGCGGTGTTCTCATCAGCGCACACATCGGTAATTTCGAAATTGCCGAACATTTTTTTGCAGATATCGATTTCGATTGTCAGATTAATTTAGTCACAACAGATCAGGAAGTTACGGTCATTAAAGAATACCTGGAAAGTGTTACCGTTAAAAAAAGCAACATCAAAATCATCTACGTAAAAGACGATATGTCGCATATTTTCGACATCAATGAAGCCTTGTCAAAAAACGAACTCATTTGTTTCACCGGCGACCGTTATTTTGAAGGTTCAAAATTTCTTGAGGGAGATTTATTAGGGAAAACTGCGAAATTTCCGGCAGGCCCGTTCCTTATTGCCTCCAGACTAGGTGTTCCGGTCGTTTACGTTTATGTGATGAAAGAAAAAAAACTTCATTATCATTTATATGCAAGAGTTGCTCAACAGGTCAAAAAACGTGATGCACAAGGGCTCTTAAACTCCTATACCCAAAATCTTGAGTCTATGATTCAAAAATATCCCCTTCAATGGTTCAACTATTTCGATTTTTGGGATGATATTGATTAATTTTCAATATTTTTAGGGCAGCTATTTGACTTTGTCGAATAGTACAGTTTAATGTTTTTTTATGGCAGCTAATTCCGCCTTCCGCTCCCAATCTTTTTTGCCAAAGCTTTTCCCAAGGCAAAAAAAAGGATTTCCGCTCAAGTCGGGCTGCATGCAATTCAAAATTCATGAACATTTAAAATCCTGAAGGGACGATTTAGCAAAGGATAGGACGAAGTCCTATCAATAGAAAATACATCTGAAAGTTGAAAAAAACATACGACATATTGGTCATTGGCAGCGGTCTCGGCGGTCTTGTTTCGGCACTTATTTTAGCGAAAGAAGGCCTGAAAGTCTGCGTGCTTGAAAAAAACAATCAGTATGGCGGGAACCTCCAGACATTTTCAAGAGATAAACTTATTTTCGACACAGGAGTTCATTATTTGGGAGGACTTTCAAAAGGGCAAAATCTTTATCAGTTTTTTTCATATTTAGAAATTACAGATCATCTCGAACTGCAGAAAATGGATGAAGACTGTTATGACAAAATCTCTTTTGAAGGCGACGAAATCGAATATCCTCATGCACAAGGCTACGACAATTTTGTGAAACAGCTCTCAGAATATTTTCCGGAAGAGAAAGAAAATCTGGAAAATTATTGTGAAGAAATTCAGCGGGTTTGTAATTATTTCCCGAGGTATAATGTAGTTGGACAAAGCAATTACAACGAAGAAATTCTGCATCTCAATACCAGAAGATTCATCGAGTCGATTACTTCCAATGAAAAGCTCCAGGCAGTTTTGCTCGGCTCCAACTTTCTGTACGCTGGAGATTCTGAAAATGTACCGTTTTATGTTCATGCTTTGACGGTCAACTCATACATTCAGAGTGCTTACAAGTGTGTGAAGGGCGGAAGTCAGATATCAAAATTACTTATCAAAAAACTACGGGAGTACGGAGCGGAAGTTCATAAACATTCTGAGGTTTCAGAATTTATTTTTAATGAAAGAAATAAGCTGACATCTGTTAAGACCAAAGCCGGAACAGAATATCAGGGCAAACAGTTTATCTCAAATATAGAAATTCGTTCTGCTATTAAACTTATTGGAGAAAATCGACTGAAAAAATCTTTTCTCAACAGAATTCTGAGCTGGGAACCTGTTTCTTCGTGTTTCAGTGTTTATTTAGTTTTAAAACCGAATTCAATTCTCAATTTCAATCATAATATTTATCACTTTTCATCCGAAGAAATGGTCTGGAATGCTTTTCAGTATAAAAAAGAAAACTGGCCGGAAAACTATATGCTTTCATCCGCTCCTTCAAAGTATTATCCAGAATTTGCAGAAAGTCTGACCGCAATTTCATATATGGATTTTGAAGAAGTGAAAGAATGGGAAAATACTTTCAACACGATTTCCAACCAACAGGAAAGACACCAACATTATAAAAAATTTAAACTTGAAAAAGCTGAAAAAATGATTCAGGCCTTAGAAAAGAAAATCCCGGAATTGAGAGAATCGATTAAAAATATTTACACTTCATCTCCGCTATCATATCGTGATTATATAGGTAGTTTTGAAGGAAATATGTATGGTTACACAAAAACTTCAGAAAACCCCTTAAAAACGATGGTTTCACCACGCACAAAGATTGATAACCTTTTCCTCACAGGACAGTCTGTGAATATGCACGGAATTCTGGGCTGTACAATTGGTGCATTCAATACCTGCGCTGAGATTTTAGGTAAAGAATTAATTGACGAACGTTTGACACAAATGATTAATAAAAATAATGGTGAAAAAGGGAAATAATATACAGGATTTTGTCATTCTGAATGAAACGAAGTGCAGTGAAGAATTTCAACAAGTAGATTTTTCCTATCGTCAGAATGAAATGGGGTGGAAAATAAAAACGTTATTTTATTTATTTTTAATCATTAGTTTAACGTCCTGCGGTGTCAGAAAATCTATAAAACACATTCCGGATGTAAAACAATATGCATTAGAAATCCCAGAAGTTAAAAAAATCAATGATTCTACTTTTTCGTTTAAACAAAATTATTTGACCAAAAACAAGCAGCAGCTTTGGGAATTGTATATCAAAGGAAATCCTTTACAGTTGGGCTACAACAATGGAGCCCTAACCCAAAGCCTGATGCAGAAGCAGGAAGAAATTTTCTTTTCAAAAGTGGAAGGTTTTGTTCCGTCGAAGTTGAAGCAAAATCTTTTAAGAGGGTTCCTGAAATGGTATAACCGGAAGATGTATCTGAATGTAAGAGATGATTTTCAAGCAGAATTGTATGGATTATCCCAATATTCATCAGACAGATATGATTTTATTGCTCCAAAATTCAGAAGAGCAATGTATCTTCACGGAGCACACGATATCGGTCACGCTATGCAGGATCTGATGGTTGTCGGTTGCACTTCTCTCGCAGTTTGGAATGAAAATACAGAAGACGGTGATTTATTGATCGGTAGAAATTTTGATTTTTCTGTGGGTGAAGATTTTTCTAAAAATAAATTAATTGAATTTGTTGAACCTGAAAATGGAATTCCATATATGTCTGTAAGCTGGCCGGGCATGATTGGTGTCGTTTCAGGGATGAATAAAGAAGGAATTACAGTGACGATTAATGCAGGGAAATCTAAAATTCCATTAACGGCAAAAACGCCGATTTCTCTGGTTACGAGAGAGATTTTGCAATACGCCAGAAACATTGATGAAGCGATTGCAATTGCCAGAAAACGAAAGGTTTTTGTTTCAGAATCTATTTTGGTCGGGAGCGCAAATGATAAAAAAGCAGTAATTATTGAAGTTTCACCTAAAAATTTCGGTGTTTATGATGCTGCTAATTCAAGCAGAGTTTTTTGCACCAACCATTTTCAATCTGAAGCGTATAAAAATGATAAAAAAAATCAAAAGCACATCGTTGAAAGTCATTCCGAATACCGCTATAAAAAACTTCAGGAGCTTTTGCAGGAAAACCCAAAACTGAATCCTGAGAAAATGGCTTCCATCTTAAGAGATAAATCAGGTTTAAAAGATAAAAGTATTGGTTACGGAAATGAAAAGGCTATAAATCAACTTTTAGCGCATCATGCCGTTATTTTTTCGCCCGAAAAAAGACTGGTTTGGGTTTCTTCAAGTCCCTATCAGCTGGGTGAATTTGTGTGTTATGATCTGAATGAGATTTTCTCTGATAAAAAATTAAAAGATGGTGACTTTGCAAAAAAGGAATTCAATATTGCTAAAGATCCATTTGTTGAGTCTAAAGAGTTTGAAGATTATGAAGAATTTAAGTTTGCGAATGGAGAAGTTCAAAATGCAATTGATGATAAGGATGTTGTTTTAACTGATGATCTTATTCCTCATTATCAATCGTTGAACCCGGACTTTTGGCTGGTTTATTATCAGGCCGGGAAATATTATTATAAACAAAAAGATTATTCAAAAGCGAAAATTGAATTTGAAAAATCTTTGACGAAAGAAATCACAACGGATCCGGATCGGGAGAATGTTGAGAAATATCTGAAGAAAACGGTGAAGAAACTGCTTTGATTTGTTGAATCACTTTGTGGTTCGATTGCTTTACTGTTTGTTTCCATGGGTTTGGCTTCATCTAATCTCATACCTCGATTTCACCCACGGCTATTCATATTCAGCCACTTCGTGGCTGTGCAAATTATAGGAAGAGTTTGTAAAAGAGTGTTTGATGAAAAATTGCTATAATTTATTGAGTCAATTTGTGGTAGTGCGAAATTGTGAAAAATAGATGGTCATGTCTTCGCAGCCCGACTTGAGCGGAAATCCTTTTTTGCTTGTTACTTCAGCTCTATTTTGACCCAATAGTCGAGCAAAAAAGATTGACTTCGTCGAACCACTTCGTTAGGTTTGGGAGTGGAAGGCGGAAACAGCTGCCCAAATTATTCCCTTAGTTATTATCGGGACTAACTTTGTTTAAAAATAGAAATGTTGCAACCCATGCAATCACAGACATTGTAGTTGCTAAAATCATACTTCCAATGATATATTGTACAACATTGTTTTTTACTAAATCAAAATTCCATTCCTGATTAAAAATATCGCTGTCTCCTGCTACAAAAGGCGCTCCCAAAAACAGTGAAGCAACAATGATGAACGGAATAAACGGCGGCAGACTGACATTGGATGCAATGAATGCCAACACCTTATTCAGTTTAAATAATACCGATAACGAAATAACAAGCAAGGTATGATACCCTCCGAAAGGTAGAAACCCTACAAATACGCCTAAAGCGATTGAGAAAGCTTTTACACGATTGGTACCTTCACTTTCTAAAATATCTTCTTTAATGAAACGTTTGAAACTTTTCTTTCTGAAATTAAGGATGAAATTTCTTGGGATGATGAAAAATAAAGTGATGGTAACCAACACCGTATTCAGAATGCTGATTCTCGTAAAATCTTTGAACGGTCTGAAATGGGAAACCCTTTCTGCAGGGTCGTAAAGAACTTTTATCGGAACATTTTTTACTGGAATATGCTTCCAGGCGGTTCTTACAATAATTTCAATTTCAAACTCAAACTTTGGGGTAAAATATTTCTTAGGAATCTTGTGTAAAGGATACAGGCGGTAACCGGATTGTGTATCTTCCAGTTTAATTCCGGTTTCGAACCAAAACCAAAAATTGGAAAAGCGATTTCCAAAACTGCTTTTTTTGGGGATACCGTCTTGTGACATATTCCGGTTTCCAATCAAAAGAACATCCTGATTTTCTACAAGCAAAGCTTCTACAAAAACAGGAATATCGTTAGGGTAATGCTGTCCGTCAGAATCTATTGTGATGGCGTGATGGTAACCTAATTCTTTTGCTTTTCTGAAACCGATTTTTAAACCATTTCCTTTCCCTTTATTTTCAGGTAAATTGAGGATGGTCAATTGAGAATAAGTTTTTAGAATTTCTGAAGTAGAATCGGTAGAACCGTCGTTGACAACAAGGATATTTTGCGTGTATTCCAAAATGCCGTCAATTACTCGTCTCAGTGTCTTTTCGTTGTTGTAAGTAGGAATCAAAACGCAGATTTTTCTCTCGTCAATTGCATTCTGTGCTTCAGAAAGTGTCATTTTATTTCAATGAATTTTTTTCCGTTGCGGTCATCGTTTTAGACTGCATTGCGAATTTTCTGATATAAGTTTTCAGTGCAGTATTCTGTTTTGAATAGTTACTCAAGATATAAGTTTTATCTACTTTTAAATTTTTAGAATACCCTACGATTTTCGGAATATTTTCCTGAACGCTCATTCTGATGACTCTCAGTTCTACGTTATTGGGATTAGATTTTATAACTGCTTCGAGATCAGTGGCGCCAGATTTTACGAATGATTTTCTTTTGTTTTTCTCAGTCGTCACTTTTGCTTCAAGAATTTCTGCAGCAGCTTTGTATCCTTTAGTCAACGGATCGGAAGATGAACTTTTCTCAGCAAATTCAATGAAATTTTTCGCACCTTCATTAGAAAGATTGGCTTTAGAATAAGCATTTCTTAAAGCATCTAAATCGGATGTCTGGAAAAATAAAAACAAACCCGTGAAAAGAGACAATATCAGTTTCATGTTATATTTTTGTATAATTAACTGACATTTTCAATGCAATAGTCTCGCCAAACGAAGTTATGTTTTTTACCTTCACTTCGTTTTCGCCTTCGTTGATGTCAAGCTGCATCTTAAGATCAGGCGTTTCAAAAGGATTAATAATCGCCATAAATTTCACGTTGGAAGCAGATTTTAAAAATAGTTTTTTTCCTGTAAACTCTTCAGTCAGCTCTTTCACAATCTGCATCATACAAACTCCCGGAGTTACCGGATTTCCCGGAAAATGCCCGTTAAAAATATTGTGAGCCTGATTTAATTTGATATTTGCGATAAAACTTCCGCTCTCTGTTTTTTCCTGAGTTTCTAACGTATAAAAGTCAGTAAGAATCGTTTGCATGTTTATTCGGTTTCGGTAATTTGAAATAGTTTAATATTGATTTTGAAATCTTTATGTTCAAGATTAATCATCTCTGCAAAAGTAGGTTTTTTAGCTTCAAAACTAAAATTGATTTTCTCCTTATTATTCTTGGTGAAAACAATTTTTGTGAGAAGAGAATTTTCTTTGTTGAAAGAGAGGTAGTAATTTTTTTTGTCTAGTTCTGATCGAAAAATACTGAAGTTTTCATTTTCAAAGCTTTCAGCGACAGGATATTTTTGTCTTAATAATTCCTGAAAATCATTTTTTAGAAAATTAATAACCATTTTTTTGTCTAAGTCTGCGAGCACATAATTGAGTTTAAAATCATTTTCTGAAATTTCAAAGTCGATCATTTTGTTTCCAAAATCAGAGGTCATCACCACCCGATGTGTGGTTTCTGAGATTTTTTTAATGATTAAAATTCCACTGATATCATTGCCGTAGATTTCCATCTGACATTTATACACATAATCCTCCTTCGAAGAAAAGTATATATTTTCAACCGTTTTTTCTGTGTTTGAAACCGATTTTACGTCTTTTAATTGATAAGATTTACAAGAAACCAGCAGCAAAAAAAACGAACTATAAAGAAAACTCAGCAGCAGGAATCGGCGCATTGATTTTGGTGTTTTTAAAAACAATATTCGTTGTATCTCCAGAAGCTTCTGTCATATTCACCTGCGAAACTGTCGTCTGATTTTTAGGAAAATGAAGTTCAATCTGTTTGATGTATTTCAACAGTTGAGCAGATTTCGGAGTAAATTTCGCAATATTCGACGTGGAATTTTTTAAATAAACCACAGAAAATTCCGGGTCGCTGAACATTTTTCCGTTTGAGCTTCCGCCAATAAGTTTGTTGATTTTCTCGAAGGTTTTACTTTTTGCATCGACTGAAGATTTTTTCCCTTGATCGTTGATTAAAAATTTATTTTCCTTAAAAATAATACTGTACTGATAAGGTTTTGTGTATTTCCAACTTAAAGTGTTGGGAGATTTTAAAGACATTCTGCCTTGTGTGACAATGTTTTTATCTAAAAAATCCATTTTTTTAGTCTGAACAAAATCGCTTTGTAAAGTTTTAATTTCCTTTGTTTCAGATGAAATTTTGGTCACAAATGCTTTTGATTCCACGCTCGTCATTGCTGTGTTCTGTGCAAAAACAAAACTTGAAATTAATAAAAAGGCGATGAAAGCTATATTTTTAAACATTATTTTTAGATTTAAATATTGAATCAATTGTAAAAGTTGAATACTTTTTACGCTCCAAAAATAACAATATTTCGACCAAAACATTGTAGGTTTTCTCAGAAGTATCGTGAAGCAGAATGATACTGCCTTTCTTCAAGCTTTTTGTTATTTTATTTAAAATTTTCTTCTCATCAGAAATCACGGTGTCCAAGGAGCGAACATTCCAGCCGATGCTTTTTTTCTGTGTTTTTTTAATCGCTTTAGCAATATTCGGATTGGTTACGCCAAAAGGCGGTCGATACAAATTGGTTTTAATATTTCGAATTTTCAACATCACTTCATCACATTTTTTTATTTCCTCAATCATTTTTGCAGTTGATAAAAATCCGGTGTTATTTGAATGTGAAAAAGTATGATTTCCGATTGTATGGCCATCCGCAATAATTCTTTGAAACGTTTCGGGGTGTTTTTCAATCTGTTTTCCGATGCAGAAAAATGTGGCTTTGATGTTGTTTTCTTTTAATAAATCCAGAAATTTCAGGGTAAATTCAGTCGGTCCATCATCGAAAGTCAAAGCGACTTCTTTAAGTTTTGTTCGTTTGTGAGTAAAACTGTTAACAAAATATCCTAATTGAATATTAAAAGAACCCCAAACGACAACCGCAGAAAAGAGTACGAAACAGAAAATATAGACCCAAATTGTTCCTTGAAATGCATAAATAAAAAGATTCAAGAAAAGATAAAAGATAATAAATAGATAATGTTTCATCTTTATAGTTTTTGTATTTTCATTTAAAATATTCAGCTAATTTTTAGACAGTGCGTTTGTCATTCAGTAGGAATCTCAGCAAAGAATTATGACAGTTTAAATTTCCTATTGAATGAAAAAGTGATAGTTGAATTAAAAATAATTAAGCTTTCTCCAACAAAACCAAACTATGGTCATTTCCTCCCAAGTGATTATATAGAAGAATATTTTTAATGCTATCCTTTTTCACATCATTAATCTTCATCACTTCTGGCATCTCCTGATTCTTCAAAATCTGACAAGCCATAAAGGTTGAGAAACCACTTGCGGTATTAAATTCTCCACTCAAATGTTTATAGTATAACAAAGCTGAGTTTTTAAATAATTTTGAAGCTTGTTGATAATAGATATCGGATTCCGAATCTCCGCTGAAACCTAAAATTACAGCATCCATATCTTGATTGGTTACATTATTTTTAGCTAAAAAATCTTCAATAAATTGTTGAGTTTCGTTTAATTCTAATGTGTTAATGATTTGAATATCTTTCAGCTGAGCGTAAGAATTTTCTGTTTTATCTTTCCCCAAAACAAAAAAACTTGAACCTTCACCCCAAATCACGCCTTCCGTCGTTGAATTTAAATAGTCAACTGGAAGATTTTCTTCTTTTTTAATAGAATTATTGAGTTTGTACAATTCCATTGTTCGCTCGGTTTGCTCATCTGTAGAACCTACCAAAACATTATCAGCTTCGCCATCCAAAATCTGAAGTTTCGCATCCAGCATTGAAAATTCCAAAGACGAGGAAGAATTTACATAAGTAAAATTATAGCCGTGACATTGAAGTCCCAAAGCAATTTGTCCGGAAACCGTGTTGTGAGTGGATTGAATAAAAAAAGTTGGCGTCAAAAACTCCTCATTGTTTTCCAAAACATTTTTCAGAAATTTTTCGGAATCCTGAGAACAGCCCATTCCGGTTCCGACGATGATGGCATCGGGTTTTTCAATTCCTGCTTCCTTCAACGCTTTTGTGGAAGCTACGGAACTCATTTTTACGGTTTTAGACATTCTTCGGCTCATCGCTGGCGGAATGAATTCTTTGTAATTCGGCTCGATGGCCTTTAGAATCTGAACTGAATTTTCGGGTTTTAAAGTATCGGAGAAATTTTCGTTTAAAGTGTCCTGAAACGAGATGCAGGCGGCACTGTTGATGTAAACTGCACTCATTATTTAGAAAAAATTAAAGTTGAACAGTTTCCGCCAAATCCAAATGAGTTGGAAAGTACGTGATTGATATTTTTTTCTTTCAGTTCGGTAACGGGCATCAAATCAAATTCTTCCATTTTAGTTTTGAAATTTAAATTCGGAAAAATTACATTGTTCTGCATCGCCAAAATCGAATAAACCGCTTCAATTCCCGCCGCCGCCGCTAAAGTATGGCCCGTAAATGCTTTCGTAGAACTGAATTCCGGAACCTGATTTTCACCAAAAATCCGAATCATTGCAATGCCTTCAGACAAATCATTATTTGGAGTCGCTGTGCCATGAACGTTGATGTAATCGATGTTTTCTTTATTTAAACCAGAAACTTTCAACGCTTTTTCCATTGCTAAAAAAGCACCTTGTCCGTTTTCCGAAGAAGCGGTCTGATGGTGCGCATCATTGGCATTTCCGTAGCCCGAAAGGTAAGCGAGAACTTTTTTGTTTTCTTTTTTCACCACTTCATCAGATTCCAAAACAAGGAAAGCGGCTGCTTCACCCAGGTTCAGACCTTTTCTGTCGTTGTCGAAAGGCGTGTTGTAAGAATCCGTTAGAATCATCAGCGTATTAAATCCATTCAAAGTAAACTTCGAAAGTGAATCTGTTCCGCCGACAATCACACGGTCAAGAACGCCATTTTTAATGAGTTTTGCGCCCATCATAATCGCATTGGCAGCAGACGAGCAGGCCGTGCTGATGGTGGAAACCATTCCTTTTAGACCCAGTAATTCTGCAATAGCCAAGGATGAATTTCCGGCATCGTGTGAGTCAATATATTTTTGCTTTTCAGGAAAATCTTCGTAAGTGTAGAAATATTTTTCGGTAATATCCATTCCGCCCACGCTGGTGGAGGAAATAAGTCCTGTTTTGTACTCGTTGATATCCGAAATTCCGGCATTTTTTACAGCTTCCTTAGCGGCAACCATTCCCAACAAAGTGGTTCTTGTAAAGTTGTTGTCTTCACCTAACTGAAGTTTCTGTACAAGCTCTTCATTAGACAATTTTATCTCGCCAGTTTTGATGCTTCCAGCATGGCGTGTTTCAAACAGCTCGATGTCTGAAATGCCGTGTTTACCGGTCGTCAGCGAAACAAAATTTTCCTCAACATTGTTACCGATGGAGGAAATGATGCCCATTCCTGTAATGGCAATTTTTTGACTCATCTTTTAATAATGTACCAATGTATCAATTTAATAGTTTACCAATATTGTTACACTGTTGAATTGATACATTGTTAGATTGAATTATTTTGTTCTGTTTTCCTCGATGTATTTTGCCATCACTTCGATAGACTGGAAGATTTCTTTCCCTTTTTTCGGGTCAGATAATTTGATTCCGTAGTCTTTGTCGAGAAGTACGATTAATTCCAAAGCGTCGATAGAATCCAAACCAAGACCGCCGCCGAAAAGTGGGTCTGTATCTTTGATTTCTTCTATTGCAACGTCCTCAAGATTAAGAACTTCTATGATTTTGTTTTTTAATTCTAATTTTAAATCTTCCATTTTTCAAAAATTTACCAATGTATCAATGTACCAGTTTACCAATTGGGACTGAGCGCTATTGTTACATTGTTGTACTGTTATATTGTTAAATTACGTGGTCAGCAAATATACAAAAGCTTTATAACTTTCCTGATATAGTTCGACCCAGCCGCACAAGACTTTTTCAGCTTTCCCGGATTGCAGAATCTGTGCCGCATATGAGTTTAAAAATACTTCATCAAACTCCTCCAAGACGAAAAAAGCATTCTCGGTCTGCATTTTATGTCTAATACTGATTTCACCGACGCAAATGTTGGGTAAGGTATATACGAAAACAGCAGGACTCGGGAAATAATTGTCTTGAGAATTGATACTTTCCTGATATTTAAAATCGGTATCGAGGCTTGAGGATTTATTGGCGAAAACCAAAGCGGTTCTGCTGTGATCGTCGTTTTTCAGAATCATTTCGGAAGCAAGAAAAGCGAGTTTGCTGAGATTATCCATTTTATGAAATTTCGGATAATTCAATTCTAAACTTTTATAGGCTTCTTTAACGAAATCTGAGAAATTTTCGGTTTCGGATTCAAAAATAATTTGTTCGTTGACCGTTATTTTTGAGTTTTCTATGGTACAAATGTCTATTTTCTTCATTGATTTTCAAAAAGTTTAAGGCTTTTTTGTCGGGTTTTGATGAGTGTTGAAAACAGAAAGTATAATGATTTTGTAATCAATAATGTCAAAAACTATGAGGTATGGAAACTTTTGAATAAAAGCTTCTCTATAATTTTTCTTAAGCTGGAAATGTTTTGGATTATTTCGAATTCTACGTAAATACTTGTCCAAATTTTTCATAAATTTTTCTCCTAAACCTTTTTGTGCATTTTCATAATAAATGTATGCTTCCAGAATTTCCAGACTGGCTTCTTCCTGTAAAATTAATTCATAAGTCATTTTAAAGCAGATTTTGCTTTCTCTTTGACTTCTTCCCAAGTGTAAGATTTGCTTTCTCCGGTTAAGTATTTTTCTCGTCTTTCGTTTATTTCATCATAATGCCAATCAGGAATTGTAGGATAATTGTCTACTTGCTCTTCAGCATTAATAATTCCATTGATAATGCGCAAAATTCTTTCATCAGCAATGTCAATAAAGTCGTGAATTCTTTTTCTGATTTCTAAAGTAGATTCCATTTTCTAAAACTTTAATTCTATCAAAATTACAAAATTATTTTATGCCTTTTCCAAAACTACCGCCGCATTACATCCACCAAAACCAGAAGCTGTTTTCAAAATATATTTGATGTCTGCCGCCTGGTTTTCTTTAATAATATTCAAATCCTGAGAAACGCCCGTCTCTTCAAAGTTTTTAGACGGAATTAAGGTATTGTTCAAAGCAGATACCATAGAAATAATGCTTTCCAAAAGTCCTGAAGCTCCCAAACAATGTCCGTAATAACCTTTCATACTGTTCAGGGGAACATTTTGTAAATCCATTCTGTTGAAGGCGATGGCTTCCATTTCATCGTTGTAAAGGGTTGCCGTTCCGTGAGCGGAAATAAAATCAATTTGTTCGGCTGAAACTTTCGCTTCTTTCATCGCATTCTGAACGCTGGCAAACAATCCGTCGCCGGTTCTTGACGGTCCGGAAATGTGATTAGCATCGTTAATCGCTGAGTCACCTAGAACTTTAAATTTCAATTTTTCGTTTTCTGATGGGGTAGAAGTTATGTAAGCTGCTGCCGTAGCTTCGCCCAGATTAATTCCGTTTCGGTTTTTATCGTAAGGTTTACAGGGTTCGCTTCCGATTGCCTGAAAAGAATTGAAACCTGAAATCACAAACTCAGAAATTTCATCTCCGGCAACGACAAAGGCATCTTTATATTTTCCTGCCTGAATCATATTTTTAGCAACCGAAATCACCATTACTCCAGAAACACAGGCGTTTGAAACGACAATCGGTTTGGTTTTAAATCCAAAAAAATCTGCGAGTTTCTGAGCTAAATTTGAAAGGTAAACGCTTTCCGGTAAAGTGCTTTCGTTTTTCAATAAACTGATATTTCCTTTTGTTGTTGAAAGAATAAAAGCAGTGTCATCTGAAATCTGATGTCTTTCTACCAAAGGTTTCAGACCCAACAAAAACATTTTTTCAAGTCTTGTGAAATTCTGATTGTCGAAGTGTTTATTAAATTCCTCTTCCAGTTTTTCAGAATCAATTTTAGAGACAAAAAAAGCTTCGTGATTATCGATAACTTTATGCAGAGCAACGCCAGATTTTCCTTGTAAAAGGGCTTTCCAGTTTGATTCCACATCAAAACCTAAAGGCGTGACGCAGTTGTAATCTGTGATGTAAATTTCCTTCATCATAATCCCATTTTATCTTTCCAAGTCTGAAAAAACTCGGGATTGTACAGACATAAATTATTTTCAGAATCTAGAAAAACCTGAATGGTTTCTCCACTGCAAACCAATTGATTTTGCTGATTGAAAATCTCGTATTTGTAAATTAATTTTGCGGAAATAGAATTCACGAATGTCGTTACGATGTTGAAAGTTTCGCCATATTTCAAAGGCAGAAAATGTTCGCACGTACTTTTTACAATCGGTGTGGTAAATCCTGCTTTCTGAATGTCGAGATAGGTCAAACCGTGCTGTCTTCCGAAAGCTTCTCTTCCATCCTCAAAATAGACGATATAATGCCCGTGCCACACGATTCCCAGCGGGTCTGTCTCGTTGAAACGTACGCGTACTTCTTCGGTACAAGTTAAATTTTTAGACTGCATTTTGTTCTGTTTTTTTAACCACAATGGGCACAAAGTTTTTCGCAAAGGACACTATTTAAAATCAATTTCATTTTATTTTGTTCTTTGTGAAAAATCTTAGTTTTCTTAGTGGTTAATAAACCACAATGGGCACAAAGGTTTTCACGAAGGACACTATTTAAACTTAATTATATTATTGAAATTATTCAATTGTTCCGTTAATTAATCTCTTAACGCCATTCTTAAATAAAACCGAGTTAAAATTAATAAGTAAACCTAATTTGCAATTGCTTAGTTTCAAGTAGGTTAAAATTTGGGCAATGTGAATATCATTTAATGATTCGACAGATTTTATTTTTACGACAACTTTTCTTTCAATCAAGAAATCGAGCCTATAACCAATGTCCAATTTTATATCTTCATAGATTAATGGCATTGGCTTCTGTTTCTCTACGAGTAACCCTGATTTATTTAATTCAAAATTCATACATTCTTCATAGGCGCTTTCCAAAAGTCCTGCTCCCAGCTGACGATGAACTTTCAATCCTGCATCAAATACAATTTTTGAAATCTCATTTTCATTCATATTGTTTGTGTTTAAAGTTATTCTTTCTATTTTACCACAAAGGGCACAATGGCTTTCACAAAGACCACAAATTAAAACTGATTAATTTATCCTTGTGCTCTTCGTGAAAAATCTTAGTGCTCCTTGTGGTTAAACAAATCAGACACTATTTTGTTTCCTTTCGTAAAGTAAAGAAACAGTTACCATCGCAATATAAAATAAAAATAAGAATATCAGTTCTTTGGCAATTTCACCAATGCCACTGTTTCTTAAAATGATATCGTAATACGCGTTAAGTCCCCAATTCATCGGGGAAAACTGCGCTATTTTCTGCATAAATTCGGGCATCAGGAAAACCGGAACCCAAATGCCGCCAATTGCTGCCAAAACTACCACGGAAGTCGCTCCAAACGGCGCCGACTGTTCCTGCGTATTGGACATCGTTCCTATTAAAACCCCAAATCCAATTGCTGCCAATCCGGCGAAAAGTGTGACTATCAATAAATGGAACATTTTTCCTGAAACATCAAACTGAGGTAAATCCATCAAAGGGAAAAGCCAGATTCCCACTGCAACCATTAGCAAAAACTGGATGACGCAGATGATGAGATACGTGAATGTTTTTCCTAAAATGTGGATGTAATACGGCGTCGGGCTCACGCGAACTCTCACGCTCGTTCCCTGACTTTTTTCTTTGACTAAATTAATCGACAACGGCACCACAATAAAGAAAATTGCAAACAATGCCCACGCCGGAACGTTGTGCTGTACGGAATTTGGCATCAGTTCTTCTTTGCCTTTGTTGGGTGTGATTTCTTTGAAGGTAATCAGGCTTTTATTTTCAAGGTCTTCCGTCGTTCCTAATTGGTCTTGAAAGGCTTTGTAGATTTTTTTATTCTCGATTTCGAAAACCATTTTGTTGATGGCATTCATTACAGAATTTTTGAAACCTACGTTGGTTGCCGGGTCGAAATAGAGATGAATGTCTTTCGCCTTTGAAGCCACAGCTTTTGTCGAAGTAGAATCGGTTTCCAAGCCAAATGAGCTTACGACGGTCTGAACTTTAGAATCGATATTTGAATTTAAATCTTTCGTTAAATTTGCCGGAATGACGATGGCCATCTGATAATCTCCGGTAAACACAGCTTTCTCAGCCGATTTTTCGTTGTAATTTGTAACGAGTTCAAATGTTTTGCTGGTTTCCAGTTCTTTTTTGATGACTTTGGAAACTTCTGATTTATCATTATCAATAAAAATAATCGGAATTTTTGAACCTTCTAGATTTTTGAATGTCGAATCCTGAATTAAAGTAATTGTAATAATCAACAGCAACGGCATTAGGAAAATGATGACAATTCCACCCGAATCTCTCTTCAGCAACTGAATTTCCTTGATGAAACTTCTCCACAATTTATACAACATCTCTCAATTCTTTTCCGGTTAATGAAATGAAAACATCCTCCAGGTTTTCTGCATTGGCAACTCTTTCGACCAATTCTTCGGGTGTTCCAGTTGCGTGGATTTTTCCGTGGTCGATGATGGCGATTTTTGTACAGAATTCCTCAGCTTCAGATAAGTGATGTGAGGTGTAAATAATGCACGTTCCTTTTTTATTTAAATCTAAAAGATAATCGATAATGGCTTTTTTCGACTGAACATCAACACCAACGGTCGGCTCGTCCAAAAACAAAACTTTCGGATTGTGAAGCGTTCCTGCAATCAGGTTGCAGCGGCGTTTCATTCCGCCAGAAAACTGGTCGATTTTTTTATTGGCAAATTTTGTCAAGCCCATCAATTCCAACGCTTCGTCAATTTTTTGATGAAGATTTTTATGTTTTAAACCATACAAACTTCCAAAGAATAACAAGTTTTCTTTCGCCGTCAGAGTCGGGTAGAGCGCATATTCCTGAGGAACGACACCGATGATCTGTTTGATTTTGGAACTGTCCTTTTTAGGCAACATTCCGTTAATAGTAAAACTTCCTGAGGTTGGTTTAATCAAACCTGAAAGCATAGAAATCAAAGTTGTTTTTCCCGCTCCGTTGGGACCGAGAATTCCGTAGATTTCGTTTTTATCGATATTCAAAGAAATATCATTAACCGAAAAGTCTTCCGAATTTTTGTATTTCTTGTAAAGATTTTTTATTTCGATGATATTCTCCAAACTAAATCGCTTTTCTCAGTTTTTTATAAAAAGCTTCCTCCAAATCTGCGATATGCAGCATCGATTTTGAAAGCTGATTGTATATGTCGCTTTTCGAATTTCTGTTTTTGTAAACTCTTGCAATATCCACCGCAAAATCTCTCCAAAGGTCACCAATTGCAGTAATTTCTTTCGATAATTCTTTCAGTTCGTCATTTTTAAGAATCACAGCGGCTTCCTGTAAAAACGCACCGTAAATAAACCTGAATCCGCCACCGCCGGTACCGATTTCCTCCTGCATTCTGATGAGTTGCCCGAGATAGTGATTGGTTACTTTTGTGCCTTTTTTCTCTGCCCATTTCGGGATGCTTTTCGCTACCCAACGCATTGCTTTTATTCCTATAATTGGAACGGGAGCGAGCATGTTTTTGCAAGTGTCTTTGATTCCTTTTTTGATGGCTTCTTCCAGATTTACATTTTCCGGAATGTGTGTCGGGAAATACATATGACCTTTTGGAGCGAGCGCACCTTTAGCATAACGCACTTTTTCAAGTTCGACCTCAGTAAGCGTTGTGGCAAAATCCATTACAGGGTCGCTGATGAGGAATTTTCCGTCTTCTTTTCCGTACACTACCAAGTTGTGGGCGTTGAAATGGAATTTATATTCTTCAGGAAAATAAGTCAAGTTGAAAACACCTACCTGTAAACCTGTTGGGATATTTTGTTCTAAATTTTTCTCCAAAGCAGCCTGAGCTTCTTTAGGATTTGAAAATTTAACTCTTTTGATTTTAATGCCCAACCTTTTTGCCGCTTTGCTGAAAATAGCTCCTGGCATAGGACGGTAACTGAAACCCGGCGCAAAATTAACTTTTAGAAAAGGTAAATACACGAAAAATAATCCCGAACCGATTCCGAAAATCATTGGTTCGCTGAGTTTCAAACCTCTGTTGAGAAGTAAATTGGAGGCAACACCGTTTTCGCAGTGGGCTGTCTGATGGTGTTCAAAATTGATCTTCATTTATTTACCGTCGAAGTTTTTTAATTTATCTACTGAAATTCCGAACGTGTCGGCGTATTTTTTCAAAGTAGAATCGCTTAGTTTTTTAAATATTTTCGGTTTTGCGTGTCTTTTGACCGTCCATTGCCACTTTCCGACATACGCTGCGAGAACCTGCAAATCCATTTTGTTCAGTTCCATAAAATAGATGATTGGGCTCACGATATTATTGGCCACATTCTGTTTTGCCTCTTCAATTCTTTCATTGATGAGCTGCATTGATTCGTCAAGAGCTGCTTTTTTAGCTTCCCAGCCGATGCTTTGAGCGGTGGTGTAATTGTTATTTTCATCAGTCACATATAACATTTCGGTCATATTAGCTGACTGCAAATTACTTTCGTCCTGTGGAATGTCTTGTTTTTTCACCCGAAAAGATTGATGTTTTAATAATCAGATGATATTATATGCATCTGTTTCTTACTGATTTTTCAATGCGCTAAAATAATAAAAATGCAGGACATAGGATAATAGAATATATCGAGGCTAATTCCTCAGATTTAAAGCAAATTCTTTGTAATTGGTCGTGATTTGATATTTAATTACATCATAAATACATTGAACTTGTGTCCATCGGGATCTGAGAAAGTAAATCCGTAATACTTGTCACCAAATTCTTTAGGTTCAGATTCTATTTTTCCGCCAGCGTTTTTCACAGATTCTGCCCAATCATCAACTTCTTCTTTTGTTTCAGCCGATAAAGTGAAAATAATTTCATTGGAATTCGGATTGTTCGAAAATTTGAGATCTGTATTTTTCTCTAAAATATCTTTTAGGAAAAAATGTATCACAAAGTTGTTGTCACTAAATAAAAAACTGGTCAATTCTTCAGATCTACCATTTGATTTAAATCCTAATGCTTTATAAAAATCTGTAGTACGGTCAAGATCTTCCACGGCAAAGTTTGCCCAAATCATTTTAGTATTCATAAGATACTTTTTTTAATTCAATAAGTTACGGTGTGCAAAATCTATTCCCTGCGAGCGTGTATTCATTTAAATATATTACAATCTAAGATTACTGATTATTTAAAGCTGAGAAAATTTTCTATTTGAGATAATAAGTGCGAAATGTTTGTAGAAAAATTTAAACATTGTTAAAAGAGAGCTCCGTAGGAGCGGCACTTTAGACCAGTTAATACAAATATTTATTAACTGTAACAAACACTTTCCTTTTAAGACTAATCATTTTAATTAAAATGATTTAATCAATTCTACTATGAAGAAAGTTTTTATTTCTCTTTCATTCTTTTTCATGATCAATGCAATGGCGCAGAAATTTGATACGCAGACAGTGACCGACGGTCAGGGTTATACGTACGAAACTGTGAAAAATGATCAGGCCGGAGTGAGAGTCTATACTCTGAAAAACGGATTAAAAGTTTATCTCGCAAAGAACGACGATGCTCCGAGAATTCAGACGTATGTGCCGGTAAGAACAGGTTCTAACAACGACCCAAGTGATAACACAGGTTTGGCTCATTATCTTGAACACATGGTTTTCAAAGGAACTTCTCATTTGGGAACTCAGGATTGGGCAAAAGAGAAAGTTTTGTTGCAACAGATTTCTGATCTTTACGAACAACACAAAGCTGAAAAAGATCCTGAAAAGAAAAAAGCACTTTACAAAAAAATCGATGAGGTTTCTCAGGAAGCTTCAAAATTTGCGATTGCGAATGAATATGATAAAGCAATTTCATCTTTAGGCGCAACAGGAACTAATGCTCACACTTGGTTAGACGAAACGGTTTACAAAAATAATATCCCTGCAAACGAATTGGAGAAATGGCTGAAAGTTGAAAAAGAACGTTTTTCAGAATTGGTTCTAAGACTTTTCCATACAGAATTGGAGGCGGTATATGAAGAATTTAACAGGGCTCAGGATAATGACAGCCGTCTGGTAAATTATGCTTTAATGGAGGCTCTTTTCCCTAAACATCCAAATGGGCAGCAAACTACAATCGGTACTTCAGAACATTTGAAAAGCCCTTCAATGGTTGCGATTCACAAATATTTTGACACATATTATGTGCCTAATAATATGGCGGTTGTTTTGGTTGGAGATTTAGATTTCGACAAAACGATAAAATTAGTTGACCAATATTTCGGGTCGTTCAAATACAAAGAACTTCCGATGAAGAAAATGGTTTCTGAGGAGCCAATGACTCAGGTGGTGAGCAGAACTGTGAAAAGTCCGTCTGCACCGAGAATGACAATGGCGTGGAGATCTGATTCTTACGGAACAAAAGATGCGAGACTGGCAAGCATGGTTGGTGAAATATTAAGCAACAGCGGTGACGCAGGTTTAATAGATTTAAATATCAGCCAAAAGCAGAAAGTATTAAGCGCAGGAGCTTATGAGTCTCCATACAAAACTTATGGTGCATTTACTTTATATGTTGTCCCGAAAGAAGGACAAAGCTTTGATGAAGCTAAAAAATTGTTGCTTGGACAGATTGATTTAGTTAAAAAAGGCCAGTTTCCAGATTGGATGCTGAAAGCCATCGTCAATGACATGAAAGTGCAGCGTATGAAAGGTTGGGAAACTGCAGATGGTTTAGCAACTACTTTGTACAACGCGTATATCAACGAAAGAACCTGGCAGCAGGAATTAGACGAAATCAATGACTATGCAAAAATCACCAAAGCAGATATCGTGAAATTTGCGAATGAGTTTTTCAAAGATAATTATGTTGTCGTTTATAAAGAAAAAGGAGTGAATGATAAATTGGTAAGAGTACAGAATCCTGCCATCACGCCCATTAAACTGAACAGAGAAGCGCAGTCGCCTTTCCTTAAAGATATTTTGGGAACTAAAGCAGGAGATATCAAGCCTCAGTTTGTTGATTACAAAACAGCGATTGCTACCACAGATATCAAAGACAAGAAGGTAAGTTTCGTTGAAAACAAATACAACAAAGTAGCTCAGGTGAATTATATTTTCCCTTTCGGGACAGATAATGACAAAGAATTGAGCCTTGGAGTAAGCGTTTTACAATATCTTGGAACGGATAAATACACTCCTGAACAGCTGAAAGAAGAATTCTACAAATTAGGAATCTCAAACAGCTTCAGGACTTCAAACGACCAGACCATCATCACTTTGAGCGGATTGGAAAACAATATGAAGAAAGGAGTAGAATTGTTAAATCATTGGATGACCAATGTAAAAGCCGATAAAGCAATCTACGATCAGACGGTAAAAACAATTCTTGAATCGAGAGAAGTAGCTAAAAAAGATAAAGGAAGAATCATGGCAGCGCTTTCCAATTATGCAAAATATGGAAAGGACTCCAGAATGACTGATATTATCTCAAAACAACGTTTGGAAAGCATCAACGTGAATGAACTGATGTCTAAAATAAAGACCTTAAACCAATATCCTTACGAGATTTTCATCTACGGAGAAGATCAGAAAGGATTGGAAAAAGCAGTAAAGCCATTCATTGATAATACCAAACTACAGCCTGCAACTGCAAAAGTATATGCAGAGCGTGCTACTGAAGGCAAAGTGTATTTCACTGCTTACGATATGGTACAGATGGAAATGGCTAAAGTTGCAAAAGGAGGCAACGTAAATTTAGCAGACTTCGGAAAGTCTAATGTATTCAACGAATATTTTGGCCGCGGATTGTCGTCTATCGTTTTTCAGGAGATCAGAGAGAGTAAGTCATTGGCTTATTCTGCGTACGTTTCTTACGCTACAGCTGCTGAAAAAGACCACCCGAACTACGTGACTAACTACATCGGAACTCAGGCTAATAAATTACCTCTTGCCGTTAATGCAATGAATGATCTGATGGCAGATTTTCCACAAATCCCTGCGCAGTTTGAGAATTCTAAAGGTTCAGCGTTGAAGCAGATTGCCTCAAACAGAATCAACAGAACCAATATTTTCTACAACCAATTGGCGTTGAAAAAACTGGGTGTTGATTATGACATCAGAAAAGATATCTATGCAGAAATTCAGACCTTAAGTTTGCCGCAACTGACAAGCTTCTACAACACTGAAATCAAACCGTTGAAATACAATACCGCCATCATCGGGAAGAAAGAAAACCTGAATATGGAATCGATCAACAAAATGGGGGAATTCAAAGAAGTAACCCTTGAAGAAATCTTCGGATATTAATTTTCATTTAATATAAATTGTTTGAAGTGAGGCAGAAATGCTTCACTTTTTTATTTACCTCTAATCATATGCTTGAAATATAGAAAATAAAGTTTTATAGTGATGTTTTGACGTTATAAACATCAATTAATTTAGATAAAACTAAAGCGTTGATATTTAAAACATATTCATTTATACTTTAAACGTCAAATTGTAATTGTAAAGCATCAAATTTTAAGCTTTAAGGTTTATCACGTATATTTTATACGTCAAGTTTGAGGTTTTGAACGTCAAAATATCTTACTTATATATTTAATGACTACTTTTATGTGTAAAATTTAACACAAATGAGTTTAAGAAAGTATCAGGAAAAAAGTGTGTCTCCTCATCCGCATATTGGGGCATTAGTTCGCAAAGCAATGGTCAATAAAGGAGTTTCTCAGGCAGAATTGGCAAGAAGAATGCAGGTGACGTCGTCATCTTTGGCTCAGTATTTCCAAAATTCGTCTCTGCAGTTTGGGATTTTATGGAATTTAGGAATTGCATTAGAGCATGATTTTTTGACAGAATTGAGCAATTATTATCCAGTAAACATTTCATTCAACGAAAAATCAAAGCTGGTTTCCGAGTTGAAGGAGAAAACTGATAAAATCACCGATCTTGAAAAAGAGATTAAGATTTACAAATCAGCCTTAGGAATCAGGGATTAATGATAATAAAGTAATTGAAAAGCTTGAAAAAGAAAAGCTGCTCAGTGATGGGCAGCATTCTTTTTAATCAGAAATTGTAAGGAGTAATTATTTTCTCCTCTTATACTTTAAATGTACCAATAGATATACCTCATCTTTCTCTATGTCTTTACACCAGGTACGCTCAGTAACCAATGCATTTTCATACAGATAAAGATCTTCCATATTATTGACGTATTCTAATCTTTCAGAAGTTTTGTATTTAAAAAATGAAATCAGGTTCACCTCATCACCTACTGCGGGCGCAACAGGAAACTCCACAGAGTTTTCAAACTCAAATTCAATATCGTAGGAATAAAACCTTACTTTAACGCTCATATTTTTATTTTGATCAAATATATTGAAAATAAAAGGTTTTAAGGTTTGATCTAAAATCTATGGTCAAATTTGATAGCTAAGATTCTGGTTACTCCAATTGGAATTGAATTGTTTCGTCAGGCCGTCGATTCGAGTGTTTTTCGAAGAAAAATGTATCGAGAATCAGTGAGCTGCGGACGAGATATCTTAATTAAGAGCTTTGGTCAAAGGTTCTCGATACAAATTCTTTTAGAATTTTACTCGAATTGACGATGTGAAAAATTTAATTAAATTTAGAAAAACGAAAAAGCCAACTCAAAGAGTCGGCATGTATATTTTAAAAACGATATTCTAAGATTTCAGTTCTTGGATAAACAAACTGATCTCCGTACGAATCAGTAATTTATCTCCTAAAAATGTTTCGCAGAAAATCTGGCAGATATTTTCATATTGAGAAATTAAGGATGCTTTAGAAATGATCTTGTCACCAACTTTTGGCAAACCAAAAATCTCAATCTTTTTGATATTGGTAATAAAGCCAATCACCTTCGTATTTGACTCAGGGTTTGCGAAAAAACTTTGTCCGAGAATCGAGGATGAGGTCTGTGCAGAATGTTCTATAAGACCTGCTTCCACAAAATGATCATCATGAACGAAGATATTGTCAGATTTTATTTCAAAAGAAGTAACCACCCTTTCCGGAGTAAGCTCAAGAATATAATCCGCCATCAGCATCGGTTGGCGATGCGGTAAAAAATGGTGAATGTTGATGAGGTTTTTTTCTTTTAACTCCATTTAAATTTTTCTTCTAAAAAACTGTAATTATATCATTTCGTCACTTCGAGTAGATTTTGAAAAAATCGTATCGAGAAGTTTTGTGTTAAAGTTCTCGATACAAATCCCTTCTGAATTTTACTCGAACTGACGAATGTTTTTAAATTTTATTTTACAACCGTTTTCATTTGCGATTTTGCAATCACGGTATCATTTATTTTAGTGATGATTTCTACTAAAGTGACGCCCAGCATTTCATTGAGAATGGTAGCTTCCGTGACTAACTGATCGCCAACTTTTGGTAAAGCATCTGCTTCAAAAGATTTAATGGCACCGATGTAACCTGTAGGAGATTCTTTTCCCAAAAGAAAATATTTGTAACCGGTATGTAAAGCCACAGTCTGAGCCTGATGCTCAATTAACCCTGACGCCTGAAAAATTCCTTCATGCACAAAAAGATTGTCTTCTTTAATGGTAAATCCAGAGATGACATGATTTTCAGAATACTCTGAAACCTCGCCCACCATAACGAAAGGAGCTTTCTGCGGAATAAGACTTTCTACAAAACTTTGATCGGAGTTGGGTAACGTAACTTCCATTAGCAAACCGTTAGTAATGCACAAGAATAAGCGAATCTTCCACTTTCAGGAACACAAAGAAGAATCTTTTCTCCTTTTTTAAGGTTTCCTGAATTCATCAGTTGCTCAACAGCAATAAAGATAGATCCTGCGCCTACATTTCCAACTTCTGAAAGATTATAGAACCATTTTTCCCAAGGGAAGTCTAATCCAACGTTTGCAAATTCTTCTTTTAAACCTTCTTTAAAGTATCCTGAAGAAATATGTGCTAAAACGTGATCTACAGTCTCAGGATCAAGCTGATGCTTGTCGAATGAAGTTCTCAAACTTTCGGCACCTTTTACCAGAATGTATTTATCTAAAATTTTAGTGTCTTGTTTTAAAGCGAAAATCGATTGGTTCAGCCACTCTTCAGCAGGATATTCTGCCCAGGATTTTAAGCTTCCATCTTCCTGCTTTTCACAGCCTGAGTACATACATGCTTCAATTTCGTGAGCGTATGAATAGAAATCGATCCATTCTATTTTCAGTGATGTTTCGTTTTCTCTTGGTTTTGGCTCCAATAAAAATGCAGCGGCACCGTCAGAAAGCATCCATCTCAAAAACTCTCTTTTGAAAGCTACGATGGGTCTTTCTTCTAAAAGTTTTAGGTTTTCTGCTTCGTGATTGAATTTATCGGCAGTCATCCATGCTGACATTCTTTCAGAACCTACACAGACAGCATTGTCTTTTACACCTGCTTTAATGTTTAGAAAACCATAGTTCAGTGCATTCATCCCAGAATTACAAAGCCCTGTTGCCGTATTGATTTCTACAGATTTACCGATATTCAGTTCGCCATGCACCATTGAGGAGTGAGACGGCTGAATCTGATCTGCAGAGGATGTTCCGCAAGAAAGAAGCTGCATATCTTCTTTTTTGAAATGCTCGTCAAAAAGACCTTCCACTGCCTTCGCTGTGATCTGGGCATTGGTGTGCGTAGGTTTCCCTTCTTTATCTAAAGCGTAATATCTGGTTTTTATTTTATTGTTCCTTAGAATTAAAGCTCTCGCTTTAGAGGGTGTATTATTGACCAAGCCAAGATAGCTTTCCATTTCGTCATTCGAAACCGGCTCATTCGGCAAGTATGTTGAAGCTTTTGTTATAAATACGTCTTGCATTTCTATTTTAAATTAATTCCTTGTAAATATTCTTTTTGTTTCTGTCTTTTAGACCACAAAAGGGGTGCTAATAATATATGAAAAACCAACACAATGGGCGAAATGATCCAAATTGCTGCCATCAAATATACTTTAAAGAATTTGATCAGCAAAGGTCGTTTTTCTTTTTTCTTAATAATCAGATTGCTCCATACCGTAAAGATTTTGTTGCCTACTTTCTCTACTCTTACTAAAAAAGGTCTTATTTCTACGGCTCCGTTTTTTACCAGATCGGGCTGCAGATTTGCAAAGTCATTGTTGTCAAAATGATTTTCAATGATCTTACCGTATTTTCCTGCTCCGTTGATTTCTTCATCAGAAACTCCGGCTGCGGGGAGCATTCCTGATTTTTCTTTTTGTCCGGTCGTCAGCCAGCGAAGAATTGTTAAAACACTGGTGTAATTATCGTGTCTGTCTACCAAAGCGATGTTTCCAACCAATCTGGCATTCAGATTTTTTAAATAAACTTTTAATTTTTCCTGAGAAAGCATCCACATATTTCGCGTTCCTGAAACGGTAACGACAGGAGTGTCTTTTAATAAACCTTCTGCGTAACTGCTTTTCAAAAATGAAATAATAGGAATAGAAGGAGTAAGGTACCAAACCTGATATCCGAAAAGAATGAGGTCATATTTTTTATTCAGCACATTTTCCGGTGGCGGAAGAATCTCGCTCGGAATCTGCAAATAAGATTCGGGAAAAGTATTGAAAAAAACATCACTCGGCCAAGGGAAAGGAAAATCCTCTTTCAGCTGAATGTTGTAGTAAGTGACTAGATATTCGTCTTTTTTATCCTCAAACGGCTGGGCAATATTTTTCATAATATCCTCCAGCTGACCCGTCTGTGTATAATAGAGAACAAGTACGTTTTTCTGCATTAATATTCTTTATGGATTACAAAAATATGCTTTTAAAATTTATTATTCGTTTCGGAATACTCTTATTGATTCAGAAGTGAACACTAAGTTAAATGAAGGGTTTTCAAAAACAATATTTTTAGTGTTTACAAAAATAACGGTTTCCGGAAGCTGAGTGATTCCCGTTACATTAAATTTGGGATCTGAAATCAAAAGAATATCAATGTCTTTGGCAACTTCAGACGTGTTTCTGATATAATTGATTTTTCTTGTTTTAACGATATAATTGTTTTCTGCAATCTGTCTTTTTTCTTCATCTTTTATAAGACTAAAAACTCTTCTTCCCGCTTGGTGAAGCGTTAGCAAAACATCTTTCTGCCCAAAGTCATCAGCAATGTGTAAGATAGTAGCATCTTTTGCAATATGTTTGTTCAGTTCAAAATAAACAGATTTGTTTTTTTTGAAATCCTGTTTGACTTCTTTTACAACTTCTGTCTCTTTATAAAGAAAACTTAAAAATAATTTCTTTTTAAAATAATTTTCGTCTTCAATTTCATTTCTCAATTTTGCAAATTCATTTCTAAAATAAAAGTTGATGTTTTTAGCTCTTTCTTTATAAGTCGTTCCAAATGACAGATTGTCTTTGCTTATTCTGTCACCAACTTTTACAATAATGTTTCCGTCATAGATGATAAAATCACCTTTCGGTAAAACTTCAGAATTCCCGTGAATATAGAATGGTAAAATATCTAAACCGAATTCTTCTGCGAGATAAAAAGCACCTTTATGGAAGCGTTTTACATCATTCGTGTATGATCTTTCCGCTTCCGGGAAAACGACTAATGAATATCCCTGGTCAATTTTTTCTTTTAATTTTTCTTTCCCATTTTCAATGCCTTGGGAAACCGGATAAAAGCCTAAAGCTTTTACCAATTTTCCGAAAACCGGAGAATCATATACCCAGTCATTCACCAGATATACGATTTTGTGCGTTGCCATCGCAATCGCCAAAGTGTCTAAGAATGAAGTGTGATTCGCAATGATAATCGCTGGTTTGCTGAAGTCCTCATTCGAGTTTGTGATGACTTTTTTCTTCACAAAAGGCGTAAGATGTAAAACAGATTTTAAGAATAAAGCAATTGATTTTTTTATAAAATTTAAAGCTTTCCCTTTTGCTTTTCTCACAAAAAAATGTCCGAAAAAAGAGAAGAAAATCCCACCCAGGCCATAGTAAATGAATGATAGAGCGGAACGCACTAGCAATCTCAAAGTTATCGGTGAAAGTCCTTTTTTAGTTCGGTTGATAATCAGAAACCTAAACCAGAACGGATATAAAGTTGAGGTAATGATAATCACAGAAAGCATCCCAATCAAAGCAACCAAAGCTAAAGAATGTAAAGCCGGATGTTTTGCGAAAATTAACGAACCGATGGATAAAATAGTTGTGAAAACTGCCAAGATAATCGAGATTCTGTACGTTGGAAGTTCGTTTTTCCCTGTCGTATGTTCTTTCTGCATCGCTTTAGTCAGGAAAATACTGAAATCATCACCCACCCCAAAAACCAAAGTACAGACAACGGTGCTGAAAATATTGAGTTCTAATCCAAGAAAATAAAGAATTCCCGCTGTGACAACTCCTGTCAAAACAATCGGAAACATAGTGAGGAGCGTCAATTCGAAATTTCTGAAGAAAATGATAATCGTGAGAAGAATTGCTAATAATGAATAATTAATCAATGTGTTGAAATCTCTTTTCAGTAGACCTAAAAAGTTTTCGTTCATTTGTTGGCGGTCGATGGCGATGGCATCGTGTTTCTTTTCGACGTCTTTGATGAAAGCATTTCGTTTATTTTCATCCACTTTTACCACATTTGAAACCGTATAAAAACCATTTTCCTGACTCAGAAACTCTGAGATTTGAAGAGCTTTTATTTTTCCGTAATCTTTTAAGCTTAAAGTTGAGTACGTTTTATTTAAATTTTCATTAAACTGATCAAAAGCTGAAGAATTAAAACCAAATTTATTTCCGTTGCTGACCAATTCGGAAACAGTTTGACTTTTCTTGTTTTCGTTCCAGAATTTTTGCCAGATTTCCACTTTTTTCTGTTGGTCTTCTTTAGACAACACGACGTTTCCAAGCGAATTGTAGCTTAAAATCTTTCCTTCTCTTTTTTCTTTCTCCAAAAACTGACCCAAATCTGAGTTTCTCGCCAAAGCTTCTTCTTCGGAATTTCCGTAAGAAATGGTGTAAATTGATTTTGAAGTAATGTCAGACAATTTTTCAAGTTTCGCCTCGCTTATTTTTAAATCTTTCGTAATGTAATTGAGATCGCCAATATCTTCATTAAAGCCAACATGTCTGAAACCGAACAGACATGCAACAATGATAAGTGAACATCCAATAATCAAAGGTTTGTTTTTCTCGTAAGGATAATGCCCGATTTTATCAATGAAATTGGTGTTTAACTTATCCGATTTCTCCTTTGGATGATACAATTGCGGAACGATAATTAATGCCAAAACCGACGAAAACAAAACTGTTATCGATGCGAAAAGTCCCAGATCTTTCAACGCTTCAGAACGTACAAAAACCAGACATAAAAATGAAACAGCCGTCGTTACACTGCTCAGAATAATTGGCTGGGTGATTTCTTTGTAAAGTTCTTCAATATTATTGTTGTGCTTGTAATGGGTGAGAATATGAAGCGCATAATCAATCGTGATTCCAATTAAAATTGCTCCTACGCTTAATGAAATGGCTGAAATTTTATCTTTAATAAAGTATAAAACCAACAACGCTAATAAAACCGAAAACAAAGTCGGAAGAAAAATGACGATGGGCGTGAAGAAGCTTCGGAAATAATAAATCAATAAAATCATCAACACAGACATCGAAATAATAACCGTATTTTGAATGTCTTTCTTGATTTGCTGTGCATTCGCAACCGCAATTACGGGCGAACCAAAATAACTTACCTCAGTTTTTCCTTTGAATTCTTTGTTGAGATTGTCTTTGATTTCGTTCAGTTGATTGACAAAAGCTTCATTGTTTTTGGTGTCGTTGCTTTTGTTCTTCGGTTCGATGAAAAGAAGGAGATTTTTGCCATCTTTAGTTACAACATAGTTGTCTTCGAGTTTAAAGTCTTTGCTGATGTTGAGAGCGTTCAGTTTTTTAATTCCTAAAAAAGTGATTCCCAGCGGGTCTTTTTTAATGAATTCTTTCGTTACCAAACTCGTTGGAGAAACTAATGAAATATAATTGTTCTCAACCTGTTTGGCAATGCTGTCTTTATTGAGTTTTCTTTCAATCTCTTTGTAATCGTTTTCGTCTAAAAATAAAGGCAGATTCTGATTGACAAAATCAAACGTTTCGGAAATCTCGTTATCATTCACTTTTCCCTGAATGGAACCTATATATTTCTCTAAAGGTTTTGTTTTTTCTAAAAATTGGTCAGCCGTTTCGGATAGCTGAAAGTTGTCGTCTTTCGATTTTTTTTCGATAATGACGATGATTTTATCTGAGAAATTGAGTTGTTTCAGAACTTTCGCTGTCAAATCAGATTTTTCACTTTTCGGAATGATTTGATTGATGTCTTCTTCAAAATTAATTTTGGAAGCAAAAAACAAACACAAAACAGCAACCCCAAGCGCCGTTGCGCCGGAAAGAATTCTGTTTTTGGCAATGAGATAATATAAATAAATGAAAAAGCGATGCATGAGATTCTCAAATCAAGTTTGCAAATTTAAATTTTTATAGAGTAGTTTAAAACATTTGGGAGAGAAGTTTTCGCTGAAAATCAATAAAATATTCCATTTAAAATGAAAAAATCTTTTACTTTTGCACAAGTTCCCTTTTTTGCTACTTATTTATAAAACACGAAATTATTTTTAAATTGAGGGACATCTTGTATGTTGAAAATTTTTGATGAAAAATTAAACGGATTTCTATTTGTAGTAATTTTCCCATTTCTGCTGTTTTTCATGTCTTATTATGGCTTTGAATCGTCGTATGTTAAGCTGAAATCTATGGAGAAAGCCCCGGATTTTATGTTCACATCGGTGTATGCTTACCGTGTGATTCCTAATTTTCTGATGATGCACGTTACAGATTTGCTCAATTCTTTTATCAATCTTTTTATCCCATCTGCAAAACCAATGCTTTTGAAGAACGGAACTGTTTTTTATCACAGTATTTTTCTCATCAACAGTTTCTTTTTTGTGTTTTCATCTTATGTCTTGAATTTAATTTTAAAATATAAGCCTGCCAATGCACTTATCAATTCAAATATAAAATGGTTGGTTCATCTTTTGGCTATTTTTTTTATTGTTATTGTACAATATGTGCCTACCAACTGCGATTGCATTGCGATTTTCTTTTATCTTCTAGGTGTTTTATTAAGCTTAAAATATTACCATGAGAAGAAAACTTCAGATTTTATTTTTTTGTGTCTTACAATTTTCGTTTCAACTTTTGTGAGAGAAACATCCTGCCTGAATATTGCTTTTTTCGCAGCGATTTTTATTGATTTTGGAAAACTTAAAGCCGGAAATTTTAAATATGTAAAAGAAATTGCCTTTCTGGTTTTGTCTTTTGTTTTGCCCTACATCGGACTGAAATTGATGATTACTCAGGATACTTCGTTTTTTGAAGGGGTTTATTTGGCTAAAAATTTCACCAGCCCGTTTAATCTTGCGGGATTGGTTTTTGGATTGCTTGGTTTGTATTTTACGTTCAGGCTTTGTGATGATTACGGAAAATTAATATTGAAAAAATATCTGTTTTTTTCATTACCCTATTTGGGAATGATTACTTTTGTCGGACTTTTTTGGGAAACCAGACTATTTTTGCCGCTTATTCTTTCTGGAATTATTGTGGCTTTTCATCAGTTTAAAATATCCGCACCGCAACCATGAGTTTACTGCATCCATATTATATCATTGCAATTCTATATATGCTCCTTTTTAGCATTCAGGAAGTGTATTCAGGTAAAAGCAATAGAAAGGCTTTGTATGTTTTGGCTGTATATCTTGTTATTATAGCTGGTTTTAGAGATAACGTGGGGCCAGATTTTGGAAGTTATAAAGGTATTTATGTATATTCTGATACAAAAGATTATATCAGCATACTGTTTGCAGCATTATCTATTGAAGGAGGTCAGCCTATGGAATTGGAATGGCTGTTTGTATTGATTAATAAGCTTCTTTTAAACATATTCAATGCGCCTTTTTACATGTTGACATTTGTGATCGCAGCACTTGTGACATTTTTTAAAACAAAATTCGTTGAAGAGAATACTTATTATCCTTTTACTTTTTTACTGTTCATATTTATACCGGGTTTTTTCATTGGTGAGAGTGGTCAGATCAGGCAGAATCTCGGGTGTTTTATTGGTTATTATGCAATACGGTACATAAAAGAAAGAAATTTGTGGATGTATCTTTTATGGATTTATCTGGCTGCGGGTATACATAATGTTTGTTTTCTTTTGCTTCCTATGTATTGGGTGGCACGTATTCCTATTAATAAAACGATAATGCTTGTCTGTATTATTGCATCTATTTTTGCATCTCCCTTTGAAGTATATAGGGTTTTCGGCGATTTTCTCGGGAATATAGCTGGTGACAATACACTTGTTGCTGGTTTTAATGGGTATGTTGATGAGGGTGTGGGAGGAGAAAGGCTTAATGGAGGTTTCGGGCTTCCGGAATTAATGATGGCGATATGTACTACATTTTTATTTGTCTTTGATACGGCTATGAAAGAGAAATACCCATATTATGAATATCATCGTAACTATACTGTGATAGGAATTTGTTTTTACTTTATTTTCAGAAACAACCCTATCTTCTCATCCCGATTGACGGGAACTTTCTTTGCATTTGGATATCTTTTAGTGCCAAATACAATGTATGTGGTAAACGAGGGTACAAGAAAGCTTATACACGCATTTATTATAAGTTTGGTAGTTTTCTATTTTGTAGTATTTTCTAGTTTTAAAAATATTACTGCAGGAAGATTTACGATAGATTTATATAAAAATCACATTCTTCCTTAGAAAATATTATTGATTTAATTTTAATATTAAACTCCATGTCTGATCAGAAAAATAGTAGAATTTTAGTTTTAGATGGCTTACGGGGCTTTGCTATTTTCTTGGTTTTCCTTTTTCATGGGTATTATATCTGGAGCAAACATTATCCTTTTGGTGATTTGTATAAAGACAATATTTTGGTGAAATATGGTGATCTTGGGGTTCAGTTGTTTTTTTTGATCTCGGGCTTTGTGATTCTAATGTCTATGGAAAAGACGACAGGTTTTATAAAGTTTATTAAAAAAAGATGGGTGCGGCTATTTCCAAGTATGATGATCTGTTCTGTGATAATTTATACTACTGCAGGATTTTTTTCTGAAAGACCTTTAGGAATTCCAGAATTGAAATCCCTGATTCCAGGAGTGTTGTTCGTTGACGAAGGGGTGTTGGAGAAGATCTTTATAACAGATTTTCCTGTATTAGAATCTTCATTCTGGTCACTTTATATAGAAGTGAAATTTTATGTAATTTTTGGCATCTTATATTATTGGTTTAAAAGAAAAATAGCATTGTTAGGGATATTTGTGATCTATCTTATCGCTGTTATCTACCAAATTTTAGAATTTCATCAATTGTTACCGCTTTATCTTTTAAAATTTAAAGCGTATATAGGAAATTTCGTGTATTTCGGATGGTTTGTTGCGGGTGCCTTGATTTATATTTACTATCAGGAAAGAAAGAAAAAATATCTTATTGCCTTTATTGTTGCAACCATTTGTGCTATGTTCTATATGTACAAACTTCAGGATTTTGTTAGGAATATATATCTGATGATTTTAGTCCTTATTTTTGTAGGATCACTTTTCTGGAAACCCATGGAGCGTTTTTTTTCTATGAAGTTTTTTACATTTATTGGTTTTATAAGTTACCCCGTTTATTTACTGCATGAAAATATGATGGTGGCAATGATGATAAAACTTAATAGTTATATTGAACTTCCGTATGCGGTTTTGCCAATTTTTTCCTTTGCTTTCGTGATTCCTGTTGCTTATGTTGTAGCTGCGTATTTGGAACCAGTTTTGCAGAAATATTTAAATAAAATTATTTTTTAGCAGGATAATAATTGCCAAAATTATACGATCTAAAGTCTGAAAAATAAGAAAATTAAATTTTAAGCCCGTTTTTTTTGAAAACCGCCTCCATAAAGAGACGGTTTTTTGTTTGTTGATCAGATTGGTAATATGATCTTTTACCTACAATTTAATTTTAAATAGTGTGCTTTTTAATATTAAGAAAAATTGACTCTGCGCATGTTTGTTTATTCGCAGATTATTGTATTTTTGCCACAAATCATTAAATGTATTTTTTAATAAAATCAATTTACTTTTGATTATTTGATAATATAAATGTTATATATTTTATTTATATTTAAAACAAATTGATTATCGTTTGTTTTGGTTTAAAATTTGAAAACAGTTTGACAAGTACAATTCTTTAAGTATGAAAAGTTTATTAAATAAGAATCTGATAGCAATGTTTTGCTTTGTTTCTTTAAACGGTTATTCTAAAAATAGTTTAGAAAATGACAGAGATTTTAATACATCTAACACGTATGGCTTTATTCAAAAGGATACTTTAGGTAAAGTCTTGGGGAATGTCGATAACGAACTGCTCGGTCAATCACTTGTTGCAGTAGCTCCGGACTGGACGAAAGCTCCCAACAGTTATATTTTTGACCCTGCGCAGCATGGTGAAGGATTATATATCCCCGTGAAGAAGGCTTATGAGATGTGGCGCAGCTATAAATATCTGGCCAGTGCAGGACCCATAAAAGGAAAAATTAGTGCTGAGGTACTTTGGGAAGATGTGCATGGTCTTGTAAAATCGGGTACAAACTATAATTTAGAAATTGTAGACACTGGTGAAAACGGGAAAATAAAAGTCATGATCAACAAAGCAAAAAAAGGAAATGCTGTTGTGGCTCTTAGAGTAAATGGCGAGATTTTCTGGTCCTGGCATATCTGGGTCACAGATGATCCTACCAATGGGTCTGCTTACAAAAGTTTTGCAGGTGTCAAAAGAGAAAGAAAAAACGGTACAATAGAAGATATTCCCGATGCCGAATGGAAATGGATGGACAGGAATTTAGGAGCCATCACCAACAGCAATACCAGCGGAGATTGGAATCGTAGCGGGGGACTTCTTTACCAATGGGGAAGAAAAGATCCTATTCCGCCTTTGGTGATGAAAGGTGAAGATTTCTATGAAGTTTCGGGTACTATTGGAAGAGTAAGACACAGAGGCGCAAAAAATTTCAATAATGCAGTGAATTTTGATGCTCTCAGAAAATTTGTACTGCTTTCTAATGCAACTTTAGATAATAATCTTCAGCTTTCTGTGAAGAATCCTTTAAGCTTAATTTATGTCAATAAAGATGACAATTCTGGTCCTGCGTATTACAACAATAATGCAAATTTAATGGTCAATTGGTTTGGTAGAGCTGCGAGCGTTGCTGACAGCAGATTGACTGAATTAAATCTTTGGTCAGACAATTCAAAAGGGGTGTTAGCAACAGATTACAACAATGATAACAGCGCTGCACCATACAGAGATAAGTCGCCTTTCGATCCATGCCCGAATGGCTGGAGGATTCCTTCAATGCTTGTTGCTAATTTAGCATCAGATACTTATGTAGATGATGTCAGAATAGATTATTCGCCTTTTGGGGTGAGAACCAATTTAGGAAAAAATACTTTTGAAGCCAATGGTTATCATATTATCAAGCCAAACGACGCCAATACGCCTTCATTTATGACCGGTTTTAAATTATATCCAAATGTCGGTTTCGATTTATCGAATGTCGGCGGAAATAATATGGGCGTTTTTCCTGGGACAGGGCAATTAGCGATCCACTCTCAGGCAGGTCAGTATACCGATCAGCATCATGTTTCGTTATGGACGGCAACAATGACAAGATTTTTTGATACGACCCCGGCAGTTGGTGCCCGTGCATTGTTTATGCTTCCCGATAAATATCAGAATGATATCCCGGATCCTGCTAATCCCAGCGTGAAAGGCAGATACTTTTACATCCCCACATCAAGCACTAAAACGTCCGATGCCAATGGCTGCAGATGTGTGAAAGATCCTTTGTATGTGGTGAATGGCTACGATTTTCCTACGCAATATTTAAATGCGAATGTAGAATACACAGAAGGTCTAAATAATCCGAATACGTATCAGGTTGTCAAAAGCACAGCTTTGTCAACTGTTGAAATTCCGGTTTCAAAAGCATTTTCTGCTCAGAGTCAATTATTAAATAATCCTGCGATTCTTAATTCTGCAAGTTTTAATGATTTAAAAGCAAATATTTTATGGACAACCAATACAAGTTTAATTAATACGGTTACCATCAGTAATCCCTCACCAAGCTCAACTTCAGGTCTTGCTAATTCTAAAATTTTAGTGACTTTAAATCCCAATCAGAGCGGAAATGCAGTAGTTACTTTGCACAACGGAAGTGTTACGAATCCCGTTTATTGGTCTTGGCATGTCTGGGTTACAGATACAGCAATTGGTTCTTACAATTATACCACAGAAACACCTAATGCTGCTGCAACTAACTATGTAAATTATGTTCCGAAAGGGGATGTTTTAAAAACAGAATTTATGGATAGAAACCTTGGGGCAACTGATGCGTTCCCGATTGTGGCTAATCCGTTAACTCCGACGGCTGCCGAGTACGCAAAAATCAGAGCTTCTACGGGATTGCAGTATCAGTGGGGAAGAAAAGATCCGATTCCGTCATTTCAACATGCGGATACCAGAGCTTCTTACAATGTGTTTTTAGGAAACGTCAATGCGAATGGTGGTGTTGCTTACACTACGCTTACTTTGGGAGCTTATAATAGTCTTCCGGGGAATTATATCGTTCCTTACGACACCTATACAAATACTTCAAATGCAAATGTTTTAGCGACTGATAAAACGTCAGACAAAATAGCAAAAGTACTGTCTTATTCAGTTAAAAATCCTTTGGTATACATGATTCCGAGTGCATTTGCTCCTTACAACAGCGCAGTTCCAAATTATACAAACGGAACCGACTGGCTTTTGAATGAACCTAACGTTGCCGCAGATCGATGGGGAAGAGGTGGCGAAAAATCTCCATTCGATCCTTGCCCGGAAGGCTGGAGGATTCCTGATCTTACAGGTGTAGCAATCTTGGCAAACCGTGATTACGGAATTTCACCTTGGTATAAATTAGATAAAAAAGTGGCAACGGCATACAGTGTAATTAATGATTATGCGGGGGTAAGAGTGAGAAATACGACCACAACTACCATTGGTTATATGTTTAATGATGCAAGCTATTCGGTAGGAAATTATCCCAATTCAGGATCACGTGGTTTCAGAAGTGTGACGGCTAATCAGTCTGCAGCGGGAACTTTTACGGTAAATAATTTCCAATATCCGGGAGTCTGGACGGCTGCTTTGAATTCAAATTACATCGGAAGACCGATCAACATACTTTTCGATGCAGCTTCATCAGCAAACCGGTTGATTGCCTTCCATGATAATAATGATCCGTATTTCGGAATGAATTGCCGTTGTGTAAAAATCAAGTATGATCAAAACGGAAACGAAGCCGGACCTATTCCTGCAATTCCGGTTACTGCAGGAGCAACCGTAAAAGCTTCAAATGTTTTCACTAAAAATGAAATTGCCGAGATTACCAAAGAAAACAAGATCACATTATTCCCGAATCCTGTGAAAGATGTTTTGTATATCAAGGCTACTGACACTAAAGATTATCACTATCAGATTTACAACGTATCAGGACAGATGGTAAAATCCGGCAAGTTTGAAGATACCAAGACAGATGTTTCTTCGCTTGTGCAGGGAGTTTATCTGGTGAGAATCAATAATTCTGAAACCGTAGTGAAGATTGTGAAAAAATAAGAAGTTAAAAGAAATTTTTCTTTAAATCTTATAGTAAAGAGAAACAAAATAGTGCTTAGCTATTTGTAAATCCCTATTTTTGATTTTACAAAATTAACGGATTTATATAATAATTTAAGAGCTGTTTTGCTTCTCTTTTTTGTTGAAATAAATCTGAGAAACTTATGATGATACGCAATAAAATTTTATCTTTTTTTAATATTAAGGTCTTTATCTATGTTCTGATTGTCGCAACAGCATTGTTTGCGCTTACTTTTACCTATCTCCATAATGCAAAATCTGATGGGTATATTTTAGGAGACTGGCTCATCAATTATCAGGATGGCGGTTTCAAAAGAAGAGGGCTTTCCGGAAGTTTCTTTTTTCTTTTGCAGGATATTTCAGGTTTAAAACTTAATTTATTAGTCTACTTTTTTCAGGTTATTGTCATTTCAGGCTTTTTTTATTTTTATTTTAAACTGATTCAATACAAAGAAGCTACATTTCTTTATCTCTCACTTTTATTATCTTCCATCGGCTTTGTGGGATTGTTTAACTGTGTAGATTACGTGGGAAAAAAGGAATTTATTGTGTTCTTTTTATTTGCGTATTTCGTTTATCATTTAAATAAAAATTCACTCACAAAATCAAAAGAATATTGGGTTTGCCTGGGACTTTTCATTGCCATGTTTTTTCATGAGATCACCTTGTTTTTTATTCCTTATTTTCTGATTGCGTTATATTTAAAAACTGGAAAAGTTGAGGTTAAAAGATATTTAAAATACATTATTATAGTTTTTGTTCCGGCAGGCTTCATCGCTCTGTTAGGCAAAAATATCAATGAAGGACAGTCCTTGCAAATTCTTCAGGAACGTGGAGTGATTCTCACAAAAGGTATTTTCTTTTGGAATATCAATGAAAGACAATACATCATCGAGCATATCAAAGAATACCGATTGTACGTCATCAGTTTTCTAATATCAGTTTTTCACATTGGGTTTTATTTAAAATATCAAACTCAGCGAAAGGCGGCATCTATTTTATTAATAGGTGCATTTCTCTTCTCATTACCGCTGTTTTACCTAGCCATCGACTGGGGAAGATGGATGTACATTCACATGATATTTCTGATTGTACTTTTTGCCATGCAGTTGAAGGATAGCACTTATTTTACAAGTTCTGAAGTTTTAAAATTAAATTTAAAATTCTACGTTACCTTATTCATTATTATTTTATCGTTGACCTATCGTGTAGAAATGTCGGGGAGAGGCTTTACTTTTGAAGGTTTTTTCTACAGAATCTTCATTGCACCGATAGAATTATTGCATAAAATGGTCTGACGGAAAAACGATATAATAAAAAAGCTTTACTTTTGCAAAAATTTAGAGGATGTCGAAAAATTTAGTAATCGTCGAGTCTCCGGCAAAAGCAAAAACTATTCAGAAATATTTAGGGAAGGATTTCGAAGTCAAATCGAGCTTCGGGCACATCCGAGACCTTCCAAAAAAAGGAATGGGAATTGACCTTGCCACCTTCAGTCCGGATTACGAAGTTTCCGCCGATAAAAAGAAATTGGTCACAGAATTAAAATCTGCCGTAAAGAAAGCCGAAATGGTTTGGCTCGCTTCCGATGAGGACCGCGAGGGTGAAGCGATCGCCTGGCATTTGGCAGATGAATTAAAACTGAAACCCGAAAACAGAAAAAGAATCGTCTTTCACGAGATCACCAAAAATGCAATCTTAAAAGCAATAGAAAACCCTAGAGATATCGATCAGAACTTAGTGAATGCTCAACAGGCAAGAAGAGTTCTCGACAGAATCGTAGGTTTCGAAATGTCTCCGGTACTTTGGAAAAAAGTAAAACCGGGATTGTCTGCAGGTAGAGTGCAGTCAGTTGCCGTAAGATTGGTGGTTGAAAGAGAAAAAGAAATTCGTCAGTTTACGCCAAAAGCAAGTTTCAAGCTTGACGGAGTTTTCTTAAATAAAGCAGAGCAGGAAATCGTTGCCAAACTTAAAAAAGATTTCGATAAAGAAGAAGACGCAGAGAAATTCTTAGAATTAGCAAGAACCACAGAGTTCAAAGTTCTGAATGTGGAAACCAAACCGGGAACACGTTCTGCTTCTGCACCCTTCACGACTTCTACGCTTCAACAGGAAGCTTCTTCAAGATTAGGCTACAACGTAACAAACACGATGCGTTTGGCTCAGAGATTATACGAAGAAGGATTTATTACCTATATGAGAACCGACTCGGTAAATCTTTCTCAGGAAGCCATTGAAGGTGCGAAAAATCAAATTACATCAGAATACGGAGCAGAATATTCAGCTCCAAGAAAGTATACTACCAAATCAGCTTCAGCGCAGGAAGCCCACGAGGCAATCCGTCCTACAGATTTTTCTGTAAAATCGATTGGTGATGTTCAGTTGAGTAAATTATACCAATTAATTTACAGAAGAACATTGGCTTCTCAAATGGCGAATGCCAAAATTGAGAAAACGGTAATCGAAATCGGAAATGCAAAACTTCCTCAGCATTTTGAAGCACAAGGTGAAGTGATCATTTTTGACGGTTTCCTTAAAGCTTATGGAATCGTAAAAACTGAAGACGAAGACGAAGAAAGCAACGAAAAACTATTGCCGAAAGTTACCGTAGGTGAAGTTTTAGATTATAAAAAAATTACCGCTACAGAAAAATTCACAAGACCATCTGCAAGATTTACCGAAGCAATGTTGGTTAAAAAGCTGGAAGAATTGGGAATTGGTCGTCCGTCAACGTACGCGCCAACCATTCAGACAATTCAGAATCGTGAATATGTAGACAAAAGAGAACTGGAACCGCAGACTCGTGAAGTGGTAAAAATTTCTTTAGCAAAAGATAAAATCAAAAAAGAAGTTCTTGAAGATAAATTCGGGGGCGATAAGAATAAATTTATTCCTACCGATATTGGTGAAGTGGTCAACGACTTTTTAACCAACAATTTCGCTGAAATTCTTGATTACGGTTTCACGGCAAGAGTGGAAGAAAGCTTTGATGAAATTGCTAACGGAGCACAGAAATGGAAAGAAATGATGACCGATTTCTACTCAAAATTCCATCCGAGAATTGAAGATGTAGAAGAAAATGCAGACCGTGCCAATGGAGAACGTCTTTTAGGGGTAGATCCAAAATCAGGGAAGAATATTTATGCAAGAATCGGAAGATTCGGGCCGATGATTCAGATTGGTGAGCAGGACGATGAAGAAAAACCAATTTTCGCATCATTGATGGCTGGACAAAACATTGCAACCATCGCTTTAGAGGATGCTTTAGAACTGTTTAAACTACCTTTTGAACTCAATAATTTTGAAGACCAGTCAGTGACAATCGGTGTCGGAAGATTTGGGCCTTATGTGAAATGGGGTGAAACGTACATCAGTATTCCGAAAGGTGAAGATCCTCTTTCTATAGATCAAAACCGTGCAGAAGAAATCATTGCTGAAAAGAAATTAGCTGATGCACCTATTGCCAACTTTAAAGGTGAGCCTATTACTAAAGGAACCGGTAGATTCGGGCCTTTTATCAAATATCAGAGCATCTTTATCAATGTTCCGAAGCGATATGATTTCGACAATCTTTCTCAAAGCGACATCAATGAATTGGTGGAAGCTAAATTAGAAAAAGAAGCCAACAGATACATCCAACAATGGGAAAAAGAGAAAATCTCTCTTGAAAACGGAAGATGGGGACCATTCATCAAATTTGGAAAAGCAATGTTCAAAATTCCAAAGAAAAAAGATGATACTAAATACGAATCTGACGAGCTGAAAGAAATTTCTCTCGATGAGGTTAAAAAGTGGATTACCGCACAGGATCCTAAAGCTTTTGCCGAGAAAAAGAAACCCGCAGCGAAAAAGCCAGCTGCAAAAAAGGCAACAACAGCGAAGAAAGCTCCGGCGAAGAAGCCTGCTGCTAAGAAATAATTAGTTTTTAAACTTAATATATAACCCCCTTTTGATGATTTCAAAAGGGGTTTTGTTTTGTGGGATTTAAGCTTGTTGTTTGCAAGATTTGAAAGCGGTTATTTATTCTATTTTATCTAACGGATCTGATTTTTCTTTTGCTCCTATACTTAAAAGATATTCAACTATATCATCATTTTTTCCCTCTTTAGCGGTATCCAAGGGCGACATTCCATTGCGACCAATTGTGTTGACGTTAATACCTTCTTCCAATAATCGTTTAACTTGATCAATATGACCATAATAGCACATTTCAAGTAATTCCCATATTTTATCTCCGTTTTCCAATTTCGTTTTCATTTGATTTTCACTTTTCCAATAGTGTGGATTATAATCCGTGTTGTTTACTTTTTATAGGACATCGTGATCAAAATTTCTGTAAACCAGTATTATTGAAAAGCCAATATTATCGACCGTAACAAATGCCTATTTTTTTATTTCGAGTTTTTGAATTTCATTTGATTTAAGTCCTTTTTGATAAGTAATTTTAATATTCAATCCATTGTGTAATGTTCCACTATGATTTCCGCCGAAATGATTGAATTCGTATAAAGTATTTTCCAGATACTCAAATTTTACTGAATCAACATTAAAACTTTCAGTAGTAGACCTCCCATTTCTTGGGATAATTACATTTCTTTTGTAATTTGAAATTTTCCCTTCAACTATTTTTACTTTATTTGAATTTAAAAATGAAGTTATTCTTTTTTCTGTGTTGTCTTTCACAAAGAATGTCAAATAGATGTAAGCCGAAATTGAAAGAGTCAAAAAAAGCCCAGTTAAAACCAGAAGTAACTTCTTTTCAAAATCCGATTTTTTAAAAATGACCACACTACTTAAAGAAATTATAGATAAAATTGAAAGTATAAGAAAAATTGATCCAGAAGTAGTTGAATTACTTGGCGTCTCTAAAATTGACCAATATGTAGAATATTCCATAATTTATTGATGATAACTTTTTGTAGTTATAACCTCTAATATCTTTATTAATAAAACAAAAGTCACGTTTGTCCACCAAAAGTCCAGGGGTAAACGAAAGTTTTGTTGCATATTATTAATAATTCAAATATAACGATTATGCTGGTCTTATCATTCTATCTAAAAAAATCAGATAAGAGAAACTGTGTAGAATAACATTTAGATCAAAGCCCGAAACCGCAGGACACTATTAAAATCAGTTTCTAGTAAATTAGCTGAAAATCAAATACAATGAGCCAGTCAAAATACACCCGCAGAGATTTTTTGCAAACTTCAGCTTTAGGAATCGCAGCAGTATTCTTCAGTTCATCATTTACCAGTGCATTTGATTTTTCAGACAAGCCTTATTTTAATTTAAAACCTATCGGACGCTCTTTGGAACTCGATGGTTATTACATTTGGTGCTCGTCTCCTATTTGGGGAGAAGATGGAAAAGTTCATCTTTTTTATTCCCGATGGAAAAAAGAAAAAGGAATGGGCGGCTGGCTCAACGGTTCTGAGATCTGTCGTGCTGAAGCCAATTCGCCTTTTGAAGAATTTCAGCATAAGCAAGTTATTTTGGCACCAAGAGGCGGTGAGTTCTGGGATGCAACAACCTGCCACAATCCATTAATTAAAAAAGTGGATGATCAGTTTTATCTTTTCTTCATGGGGACTTCCAACGGAAAAACCAATACTAAAAGAATAGGCTTGGCTACTTCAAAAAGTTTGGATGGAGAATGGATAAGACCAGATGAACCATTGTTACTTCCGGGAAAAGAAAGTTCTTGGGATGATCATTGCACCACCAATCCGGCTTTTGTAAAAGGAAACGACGGAAAATACTGGCTCTTTTATAAATCCTGGAACACCGAAGAATATGAAACCCAAAAAGGAGCCGTAAGAGGAAATCGAAAATACGGATTGGCAAAAGCGGATTCGCCAATGGGACCTTATACAAAAGTTTCTGAAAATCCGGTGATTGATTTTTCTTCTTTGCCGAATAATGCCCAGTTGGAAGACGCCTTCATCTGGAACCAAAACGGAAAATTTCACATGGTTGCCCGCGATATGGGATTTTTCAACCATGAATACGGTTTGCATTTGACTACAAAAGACGGTATAAAATGGACAAAACCCGAAATTGCCTACCTCAATATGCAGCATTACATTCAAGAAGCAACACCGCCGAAACATTTAAAAAGATTCGGAAGACTGGAACGTCCGATGATTCTCATGAGTAAAGATGGGAAAAGACCTCAGTTTTTATTCGGAGCCACGCAGGGTGGGAAGTTTGATACTTCTACGACTTTTGTTTTTGAAATTTTAAAAGGCTAAAATTAATTAAATGTTGTGAAGCCAACCTTGTCAAAGTTTTGAACTTTGACAAGGTTGGCTTCACAACAAATTCTCATCAAAGTAAATTCTGAATCTTTCCTGCTAGCAAATATCGCTGAGTGGAACGCTCTTGCAATCGCAAAATATTTTCAATTAATTAATAAGCTTTTGCGATCATAGCGTTTGAAAACGGTTTAACAGAAAAGATTTTGATGACAAAGAATGACTTCCAATTTTAAAATCTGATTTCTAATTCTGCTTACTCATTTAATTTTAATATTTTTGAGCTTTAATAAGTATTTGAGCACATGAATTTTGAAGATTTTATCATTTCGCCAAGAAATTTCAGAACAGAAAACTGGCAGATCGGCCATAAGATGACCAAAGAAATAAAAGATGATAGTATTGTTTTACTTTTTGTCTCCGATTACAGAGGCGCAAATGGCGATGCAGAAGTACAGGATTTCACGGCAATCAGAAGAGAGTTTTACAAACTTTCGCAACTTGATTTTGAAATTCCGGTGGTGGATTTGGGAGATTTGGTTTCAGGGAAATCGGTCGAAGATTCGCATTATATTTTGCAGGAAGTTTTATCGGCTTGTCATTCAAAAAGAGCCATTCCGGTGATTATTGGCGGTTCCAATGACTTTGCTTTTTCGTTATTTTCAGGATTGAATTTCCATCAGCAAAATATTAACTATACTCAAATCAGCAATATTATTTCATTGAAACAGGGTGAAAGTATTGACGAGCATACTTTTTTAAGCAAGATTTTAGGTTCAAAAAATTTCTCTATTAAAAATTATCATCATCTCGGTTATCAAAAGCACTTGAACGAATCAGATTCTGTAAAACTTATCAAAGAGGTTGAGTTCGACATTGTTCGGTTGGCTGAAATGATGAATTCTACTGAGAAAACGGAACCTTTTTTCAGAAAAGCAGATTTGGTGACGGTCAATTGTGATGCGATTGAAAGTTTCAGTGATGCTTTTTCGATGAATCCACAAGTGAATGGCTTAAACAGAAGAGAAATCTGTGCTTACATGAAAGAAATCGGACTGAGTGAAAATCTGAAGTCTGTAGGAATATTTAATTATAATATTTATACTGAAAATCAACTCAGCCATCAGCTTTTAGCACAGATGATCTGGTATCTGATCGAAGGAATCAATATTCAGCAGTCGCACCCTAAAGAAAGACAATATGAAATGTTTTATGTTTTGATTGAGGATAGGCAATATGCTTTTAAACGAGATACATTCAGCAATCTTTGGTATTTCGGAGACGATGAAAATATTGAAAACTGTATTCCGTGTTCGAGAAAAGATTTCGATGAAGCAAAAAAAGGCTGGCTGAGTGCAAGATTTACAAAAAGCTAAACGATGACAAAGGTTCTCTCTTTAATTTCTATCATCGTTCCGGTTTATAATGTCGAAAATTATTTGGCTAAATGTCTTGACTCTTTGGTGAATCAGACGTATCAGAATATTGAAATTCTGGTCGTGAATGACGGAAGCAAAGATGATTCTGGGAATATAATTCAGGATTACACTCAGAAATTTCCCGGGAAAATTAAGGCTTTTACTAAAGAAAACGGAGGTTTAAGCGATGCCAGAAATTTTGGAATTGATCAATCGAGCGGCGATTATATAGGATTTGTTGACAGCGATGATTACATTACGGAAACGATGTTTGAAGAGATGCTGGATTTAGCATTAAAACATCAGGCTGAAATGGTGATCTGCAACATTCAAAAAGTTGATGAGTATGGAAATGTGACTCAAAAGCTGACGCAAATTCCCAATATGCCGGAGAAAATTGATTTGCAAACTCATTTCTCAGTCTTTTCAGATTTAAGTTATTTTGCCTGTAATAAACTGTTTAAAAAAGAGCTTTTTAAAGATAAAAGATTTAAAAGAGGAGTGCACTATGAAGATATTCAGTTGGTTCCGCAGTTATTATTAGAATGTAACACTTTGGCGCAAACACAGAATTTTCATTATCAATATCTGGAACGAAGTGATTCTATTTCAAAAACGCATACAGAAAAAGGTCTTGATATCTTAAATGCGGTGAAAGATGTGGAAGTTTTTTTCCTAAAATCAAGGTATTCTACTAAACTAAAAGAGCTGAAGAATTTCCAAATTTTGGAGGGTGTTTATACCTTTTTGGCGTATTTAGCATTTGTGAAAGATGAAGGTACTTTCTATAAAATGTCGCATCAATTAGATGTTTTCGTACAAGAACGGAATATTAAATTTAAAGATATATTGAATTACAGTCGTTTTGATACGAATTATATTTTATCTTTGCCCCTGAAAAAAAAGATATTTTATCTGCTCTTTTTTGCTGGTCAAAAAAAACTGATAAGAAAACTAATGTAAACACAAGTGATAAGAAATTTGTCTGAATAACAAATGACCGACAAATATTTCACTAAGACTTTACGGTCAATTAAGGCCAAAAAGTACTTGACAGAAAAAAAATGAAGAATTTTGAATTGTTCTTGTATAACTCTGAAATTTCTATTTTTTATGTAAAAATAGGTCTGGGTTTTCTGTTCTCTTTTTTAATCACATTTTTTTCAATTCCCACTATTATTAAAATTTCCAGAAGAAAAAATCTGATGGATGAGCCGGGCGTGAGAAGCTCGCACCTTAGAAAAATTCCCAATCTTGGCGGAATTGCCATGTTTTATTCAATCGGTATCTGTACTTCGGTTTTTGCTTACGAACTTTTTGATTTGTATAAATTTCTCTTTGCATCGCTCGTTGTTCTCCTTTATGTAGGTGTGATGGATGATATTGTGGTGATGAGAGCATACAAAAAGTTGGTTGCACAAATCGTTGTTTCTGCGTTTATCGTCATAGGTTCTGACATCAGAATCAGAAATCTTTTTGGGATTTGCGGAATTTATCAGATTAATTACCTAATCAGTGTAATTGTTACCATCGTTACTTTTGTTATCTTAATTAATGCTTTCAACTTAATTGATGGAATTGACGGATTGGCAGGCGGTTACTCTGTAATATGCTGTGCGCTTTTTGGTATCAGCTATTATCGTTTAGGCGAATATAATTATCCTCTGGTTGTGCTATCTGTAGTCATAATAGGCTCGGTGCTCGCATTTCTTTACTATAACTTATCAAATTACAGAGCAACCAAAATATTTATGGGCGACACAGGATCTATGCTTTTAGGATTTTTGCTGGCATTTACCTGTATTTGTTTTATTGATATTTTTATTGATAAGAAACTTCCGAATATTCCCCGATATCATTTAAAATCGGCTCCGGTAATTGCTGTTGCCATTTTGATTTTACCGATTGTTGATACCCTCAACGTCATTTTAGTAAGACTGTGGAATAAAAAATCTCCTTTTGAGGCAGATAAAAATCATATTCATCATAAACTATTAAAGCTTGATTTAACACACAGAAGATCCAGCTTTTATATTATATCTTATTATCTTTTTATTATTGCAATAGCTTATTTTATGAGGCACAGTAATGTGAATCTTCTGCTAATTATAGTTTTGGCATTAGGTTTCTTGGGAGCTTATCTTCCAGATGTCTTTTATTTGATGAGAAATAACAATAATTTAAAAAATAATAATTAAATTTCTATTTTTGCAAACTACATTTAATTATGATGAAAATTTTTAAGTATATTTTATTTTTAATTTTGCCGTTCCTTTTATCATCTTGCATCACTTCAAAGGATGTGAAATACATGCAGCCAAGTGAAAGTCTGGTGATTAACGAAGAAGGTCTGATTCCTTACAACATTCCCGTGTATAGAATTACTAAAAATGACATGCTGATTCTTAATATCGTAACAACCCCTAAAGGCGATGCAGCGCAATTTTATTCTTCTTTGAACTCATCAACAGGACAAAGTGCTATAAGTGTAACAGGTGCTTCAGGATCGGGTGGTAATGCTGTCATTTATTTTAATGGTTTGAAAGTTGATTCAAAAGGTGATATCAATGTTTTCGGGATTGGTTATATCAAAGCTGAAGGTAGAACTACTGAAGATATCAGATTAGAAATTCAGGAAAAAGTCAACGAAAATTTTCAAGAAGGGAAATCTGAGGTTAGGCTAGATACCAATGGTATTACTTATTATATTTTAGGTGATGTCGAAACAACTGGTATGACGGGAGAAAAGGTTGCACACAAAAACACTTTGTCCCTTTCTGAAGCGATTGCTATTAACGGAGGATTAAACAGAACGATTGATAGAAAAAACATTGTCATTCACAGAAAATATCCGGAAGGAATTAAAAAAGCCAAAATAGATCTTACCAGAGAAGATGTAATGAATTCTCCATATTACTACGTTCAAAATGGGGATGAGATTTTCCTCACAACACAGCGTAGAGCATTAAACGGTTTCGGAAAAGACCCTGTACAGACTCTTATAAGTGGAGTTTCTGTAATTACTACTGCATTATCAATTTATCTACTTCTTAAAAACCTTTAATTATGATTCCAGGAAAAGATGCTACTGTAGATAAAAATGCAGCTCAGAAAGAAAAATTTGGATCATTTGCGCTTTTTGATGTTGAACATTTCTTAAGAAGGCTTTTAAAAAATTGGTATTGGTTTGTTTTTATGCTTTTTATAGGCTATGGAGTTTCATGGTTTTATGGGAAGTATTATTCTCAAAATATTTATGCATCCAATTTATCTCTAAGTATCTCAAGCAATACCGCAAGCTACTTCACACCAAGCCAATCGATTAATTTCATTTGGGGGCAGAATGGAAATCAGGATGGTGTTTATCTTAAAAAGATGCTTTTATCAAGATCTCACAATGAGTTTTTGGTAAAAGAGCTTAACTATTTTGTTAACTATGAAACAAAAGGTTTTATAAAATCTACGTACCTTGATAAAGATGATTCACCAGTGTTCTTAGAAGTAGACAGAAAACATCTTCAGCAGGTAAATTATCCGATTACAATCATTCCGAAAGGTGGAGGTTCGTATGAAGTTGTTTTACCGGAAGAGGGAGAATCTACAAGCCTATATTCTTATGATTTTGAAGGATTTCAGAATATTAATGCTTTTGAAAGACCTGCCAATAAGATTATTAAGGTAAACGAGTGGTACACTTCTCCAAACTTAAGATTTAAATTGTTGCCAAATCCTGTGGCTCCTAAAATCAAATTAGAAAATGTTATTGTTAATTTAACTACGGTAAATGATGCTGTAAACGGGATTATTAGCACTGTAGGGGTAGATTTTGATAAAGAGATTAATACAATTATGATTATTACTAAAACAGGTTTTAATCTTAATAGTACAGTTAATTTCTTAAACAAATCGGTTGCAGAATTGCAGAAGAAAAGATTTAATGATAAAATAAAAGTAGACAAAAATACGGAGCTTTATCTTAAAGAAAGTTTAGGCACTATAAGAAAAAAGTTAGATTCTAGTGGTGCTGTTCTCAATTATTTAAAAGTTACAGAAAAACTATATGATATTTCGAATCGTGACGAAAAGTCGCTCACGAGAATTAAAGATCTTGAAGCAAAAAAAGCTGAAATTCTTAGTAAAATGGCATCTTTGAGTACTATCAGAAATTCTGTAGAAACTCAGAATTTTGATAAAATGATCAGCTCTTCGGCCGCAGGCTTTGATGACGGATTGTTTACGGCTTCAGTGTCTGAATTGAAAGCTTTGTACGCTAAGAAAAGAGAATTGTCTTCGATTTATACTCAAAATTCTGAACCCATTAAAGAAGTCAACAGACTGATCAGCGAAGCCAAACAGAATTCTGCAGGATCTTTAAGAAATGTTTACAATGTCTATACCGAACAACTGAGCAAGATAGATCAGCAGGTTGGTGAAGCAAATTCTGACCTGTCAACATATCCTGAAAAGCAGAGAAAATATTTGGATGCTGAGAGAGGGTACAACATGATTGAAGCTACCTATAACAGCTTGTTGAGCAGACAAAACGAAAGCCAGATGAGATTGGCAACCAATCAATCTGATATGACAGTCATTGACCCGGCAAAGAATCTGGGACAAGGCCCGATAGGACCGAATGTGAAGGGTACTAAAATGGCAATCATCGGAGGCTTATTAGCCTTGCCATTCCTACTTATTTTAATAGGTGCGCTTCTTGATAGTAAAATCAGAAACATCAAAGAATTACTCAGCGCAACAAAAATTCCATTGTTGGGTGTTATTGGAAACAATAACAATGAAAATATGCTAACCGTTTTAGATTCGCCTAAATCATCAGTTTCTGAAGCTTTCAGGGGAATTAGAGCAAATATGAGATTTCTTTCAAATGAAGACGGTAACAGTAAGGTAATCTTGGTGACTTCTTCTGTAGGAGGTGAAGGAAAAACCTATGTTTCTATCAACTTAGCTTCTGTATTGGGATTAAGTGATAAGAAAACAATCTTGTTGGGGATGGATCTTAGAAAACCTAAAATTTTCGGAGATTTTAATATCGATAATAAAAATGGTATTTCAAATTACCTTACAGGTGAGGTGACGATTGAGCAAATTATTAATAAAACCAAAATTCCTAATTTGGATGTTGCTACATCAGGACCTATTCCGCCAAATCCGTCTGAGCTTTTGATGAGTGCCAGAAATCTTCAGCTGATTGAGGAGCTAAAAACAAGATATGATTTTATCATTATCGACTCACCACCGGTAGGATTGGTGGCTGACTCTTATGATTTGATGAAGCACTCTGATGCCAATTTATATGTAGTTCGTCATGAGTATACAGAAAAGTATATGCTGAAAATGATCACAGAAAAATATCATAATGACGAGATCAAACATCTGGGACTCGTGTACAATGATTACGTAGTGAAACAGGGCTATGGATATGGCTATGGATACGGTTATGGATACGGTTACGGCTATGGATATTTTGATGAAGATAAAAATTACAAAGAACCATTGCTTATAAAAATACGAAACACAGTTAAAGCAATTTTTACTAAAAATAAATAATATCAAGCCCTCAATAAATGGGGGTTTGTTGTTATATGAGAAAACTGAATCTGTTAAAAAAAGAATAATTTTGCTTGTTTGCCGTTTACTTTATAACAAATTATGTTTTTTTGTTTATTTTTAACGAAACATTAAGGTTATCATTAATATAAAAATGTTTTATATTTGCAAAAATTAATTTTTAAAATAACCATAAATCCATATTCTTCTATGAATAAAAAATTATTGTTTAGCTTCCTTACCCTCTTAGGCACAATGGTAAGTATAAAGGCACAAAGAAATGAATTGGGAATTCGTCTTGGGATGAGTAATTTAGTAGGTGATATAGGAAAAACCAATTATATTCTGCAACAACCATTGGATTTTGACAGGGTTTCAGATTGGGGAGTTCCTTTTTATGGTGGTTTGTTATATAGATTCAATTTTAATCCTCACCAGACTGTGAGAGTAGACTTAGGGTACAATCAGGTACAGTTCAGTGACAAGGCTGCTAAAGAAGAATATAGAAGAAACAGAAACTCATTTGGTAAAAACAATGTGTATGAAGCAAGTGTTGTATTCGAATACAATTTTTTTCCGGTGAATAATGAGCAATTAAGCATGCTGAGTCCTTATATTTTTGCAGGTTTCGGAGGTTTGATGTTTGATGCTCCAAAGGCAACATTAAATCATGACTATAGAAGAAATGCTGATGGGGTAGCACAAGCACCGGTTGATGAATTAGATTTCGTTACAACTACAGAATATACAATGGGAAGAAAAACTGTTGCTCATATTCCTTTTGGAGTTGGTTTAAAATATAAATTCAATCATGGGTGGGCAATATTTGCAGAAGCTACCTTTAGATATACTTTGACAGATCAGTTAGATCACAGCAAAATATTATCGGAAGATTTGATTTCAAATTATAATGCTGATATCATCAATCCTTCTACTGGCGGATCGCTTTTGCAGACAGGAGATTATTTTGCAGTTTCAAAAGAGAGGGAAGCTGCTTTCTTAAATAAAAGAACAGTGGGTGATCCTGAGTCAAGAGATTGGATGAATACCTTTAGTTTAGGATTGACCTATTCTTTTGGAAGACCACCATGTTATTGTGATTAATTAATTATGTCATTGATTAAAGATAAAATAGATTCAGAGAATTTACCGCAGCACGTAGCCATTATTATGGATGGTAATGGAAGATGGGCAAAGTCTCGAGGTGAAGAAAGAACGTTTGGCCACAAAAATGCCATTAATGCAGTAAGAAATGCTATTAATGCATGTAATGAAATCAACATACCTTATCTTACACTCTACACATTTTCCTCAGAAAACTGGAAGCGTCCTACTGATGAAGTAAATACGCTGATGTCTCTGCTTACAGAAACTTTGCTTTTGGAAGCAGAAGAAATCTTCAGTAAAGGCCTGCGAATGCACGTAATCGGGAATCTGGATAGATTACCACCTTTGGTGAAAGAACAACTTTTAAAGGTTGTTGACTTAACTAAAGAAAACACAAAAGGCAATTTGGTTTTGGCGATAAGCTACGGCTCGCAAAACGAAATCCTTAATGCCGTTAAAAACATCAGCTCCGACGTGAAAGAAGGAAAGGTTGATATAGAAAACATTGATGAAAAATTATTTGAAAACTATCTTTATACCAAAGATTTTCCACCTGTAGATTTGTTGATCAGAACCAGTGGCGAAATAAGGATAAGCAATTTTCTGCTTTGGCAGATTGCCTACGCAGAATTGCAGTTTCTAAATGTTTTGTGGCCGGATTTCACAAAAGATATCTTCTTCCAATGTATTGTAGATTATCAAAACAAAGAAAGACGATATGGCCTTACGGGCGAACAAATACAAATCCAGTAAATTAAGAAAAGAAAGATTACGATAAAATGAAGTTTAGACTATTACCCATCATTATGTTTGCTGCTTCTGCACATTTTTATGGACAGGTGACGCCACAAGACAGCACAAAGGTAAACACTACCTCTGTTCTTGCGGAAAATCAAACAGGAACTTACACTCTGAAAGACATTGTTGTTGATGGGGTAAAAAAATATACACCTGCACAAATCTTAAGATTTACAGGTCTTACCAAAGGTGAAGAAGTTGATATTCCGGGGCAGAAAATCAGCAACGGGATCAAGAAGCTTTGGGATTCTCAATCTTTCTCTGAAGTAGAGGTTTACATCGAGAGTATTGAAGGAAAAACTGTCGTTTTGAAGTTTTATCTTCAGGATTTAAAAGACCTCGGTGAAGTGAAATTTACCGGTAAAGGAATTGGTAAATCTAAAAACGAAAAATTAGCTAAAGATAATAACCTGAAGCCAGGTACAAAGATTACTCAGAATCTTATCTCCAGCCTTAAAACAAACGTCCCTAAGGATTATGTAAAAAAAGGTTTTGCAGATGCTAAAATCAGCATCGAAGAGAAGGTGAATGCGGGTGATCCTAATTTGGTTGACTGGACGATTAATGTAGATAAGGGCAGAAAAGTAAAAATCAGCCATATCGAGTTTGAAGGTAACGAAAGCGTTACTGATGCTAAATTAAGAAAGAAAGCATTCAAAGAAACTAAACAAAAAAGATTTGGTATTGGTGGTATTTTAAAATCTTCAAAATTTATTGAAGAAAAATATCAGGAAGACAAGCAGAGTTTAGTTAATTATTATAACTCTTTAGGATACAGAGATGCACAAATTGTTTCTGATTCTGTTTGGAGAAATAAGAAAAATAACTACGAGATCAACGTAAAACTGAAAGAAGGAAAACAATATTACATTGGTGATATTACTTTTACCGGCAATACAGTATATTCTACAGAATATCTTCAGAGAATCTTAGGATACAAAAAAGGAGATATCTATGATGCAGTAGGGTTCAACAAAAAAGTGGGTGAAGACGGCGGTAAGGAAGACGACTCAGATATCAAGTCGAACTACATGAATAACGGTTACCTTTTCTCAAATGTGACACCTGTCGAAAAATCTGTAAACGGAGACAAAATTAATCTCGAGATCAGAATCAACGAAGGCGAGCAGGCAACCTGGAACAGAGTAACATGGGAAGGAAATACAACAACCCATGACCACGTTATCTTAAGAGCTTTAAGAACAAAGCCGGGAGAATTGTTCAAGAAAACTGAAATCAAAAGAACCTATTTCGATTTAGCGGGGATGTCATTCTTTGATCCTCAGCAGATCGGTCAGGATATTCAGCCAAATCAGCAGGATAATACGGTAGATATCAACTGGAAATTGGTAGAGAAAGGATCTTCTCAGGTTCAGTTGCAGGCAGGTTACGGAGGTAACAGCTTCATCGGTACTTTAGGATTGACGTTTAACAACTTCTCTCTAAGAAACTTTTTGAAATTTAAAGACTTCAGACCGGTTCCTCAGGGTGACGGACAAACTTTGTCTATTCAGGCACAGGCTGGTCAGTACTTCCAGAACTATGGTATTTCATTTGTAGAGCCATGGTTATTTGGAACAAAGCCAACTGCTCTTTCAGTAAGTTTAAATAACTCAAGAGTAAATTACAGCCAGGTCACAGGCCCGGACCAGAGATTAAATATTTTCTCGGCAACGGTAGGTTTAAACAGATTGTTGAAATGGCCGGATGATTATTTCTCATTATACACAGGGATTCAGTTTCAGAAATATAACTTCAGCAACTATCCTTTTGAATTTGGAGATACTACAGAATTATATGGTAACGCCAATAACTTAAGTTTAAATATTGGATTAAGCAGAAACTCTGCAGGTATTGATCCTATTTTCCCGACAACAGGTTCTAATATCGAATTGTCAGGTAAATTCACTCCGCCATATTCATTGTTTAGCAACAAAGATTACTCTACAATGTCTCCTACAGACAAATATAAGTGGATGGAATTCTATAAAATCAAATTTAAAGCAGACGTTTACAACGAAGTTGCCGGTAAATTGGTTTTAAGATCTTCTGCTGAAATGGGGTTCATGGATGGGTATAACAAGCAATTGGGTGCTCCGCCATTTGAAAGATTCTATGTCGGTGGTACAGGACTTTTCGGAGGTAGATTTGACGGTAGAGAATTAATCCCTTTGAGAGGTTATGAAAATGCTTCTACTTACGGAGGAACTATTGATGATATTACTCAGAAAGGTGGAGGTACTATTTACAACAGATTTACGTTAGAATTAAGATATCCGATTTCAATGAGCCAGACGGCCAAAATTTATGCACTGACATTTGCTGAAGGTGGTAACGTTTGGAACTCTTGGAGCAATTACAACCCTTTCCAGCTAAAAAGATCTGTTGGTGTTGGGGTAAGAGTTTACATGGGAGCATTTGGATTGATCGGATTTGACTTCGCTTACGGTTTTGATAAAACTATTTTAGGTACAGAACCTTCAGGAACGAAGACCCACTTCCTAATGAACCAATCTTTATAATAAAAATGAAGAATTTTAAAATACTTTTCACATCTTTAGCGCTTTTGCTTTTCGGCTTCAGCAATGCTCAAAAAGTGGGCGTAGTTGATACCAATTATATTTTGAATATGATGCCGCAATATAAAGAGGCAGAAGCAAGATTAAATTCTCAGATTGATACTTGGGAGCAGGAACTTCAAAGTATGCAGGCTGAATATGATAAAAAAAGATCTGCCTTCGAAAACGAAAAAGTTTTGTTGATTGGTGATCAGTTGAAGCTGAGAGAAAAGGAAGTAGCAGATTTAGATAAAAACATTAAAACTACTACAAGTTTAAGATTCGGAAAGACAGGTGAGATTCATCAGTTGAGAGCAAATTTAGTAGAACCTTTCCAGGATCAAATCTATGCAGCCATCAGAACCATGGTGCAAAAGAACGGCTTGGGCATAGTTCTTGATAAAAGTAACGACATTAATGTGATTTCTCTTGAAAAAAGATATGATTATACAGATAAAGTATTAGATATTTTATTAAAAGGAACAACAGATAAAGAAAAAAAATCAAACAAAAAAAAGTAAATTTCGTAAAGCAGAATTAACTTTTGCTTAAATTTAAAATCTAAAAACAAAATTAATTATTTATTACCCCGTTATGAAAAAATTAAGTGTATTATTTGCAGCAGCGATGATGGTTGTATCTGTAGGTATGGCAAAAGCCCAAAAATTGGCTACATTAGATGTCGCAGGTATTCTTAATGCAATGCCAGAAAAGAAAAAAGCTGATACAGATTTAACAGCTTTTGTAAATGCAAAACAAGCTGAAATAAAGAAAAAAGCAGAAGCAGCACAAGCTAAGTATGCCCTTTATCAAAAAGAAGCTCCTACTAAAACTGAAGCTGAAAATAAAGCTAGAGGTGAAGAAATGCAAAAGCTTCAGGAAGAAATGGCTAGTATGGAAGACAAAATGAGAAAAGATGCTACTGCTAAGCAAGATGCGCTTTTTGAGCCTATCGAGAAAAAATTGATGGAAGTTGTAAACAAAGTTGCTAAAGCAAACGGTTACGATTACATTATGGATGCAAACTCTACCGGTCTTGTTTACAAGAATGGTCCTGATGCAACTGCAGCTGTAAAAAAAGAATTAGGTCAGAATTAATAGAGATATTAACAAAGATTTATAAAAACTACCACTTCTATTAGAGGTGGTTTTTTTATTTTTGCGCTATGGAAAAAGAAGTATCAACTACCGTAAAAATACGATTCAGCGATTGTGATCCTATTGGGCATCTGAATAATGTGAAATATTTAGATTATATGTTCAACGCCAGAGAAGATCATGTAGAAGAATTTTACGGTTTCACTTACGAAGAATACACAAAAAAGACAGGCTGTACCTGGATTGCTATTCAAAATGAAATTGCATATTTGCGGGAAGTGAGATACAACACCCAAGTTGTCATCAGCAGTAAGACCATAGAGATACAAGACAGAACGGCAAAGGTTGAAATTTTAATGAAAAGTCTCGACGAAAAAACCATTCATGCGGTTCTTTGGGTAACCGTTATTTATTTAAATATCAAAACTAGAAAGTCGGAAGTTCACCCCGAAGACATAAAAGATACTTTCCACAAATTCTTTGTAAATTTAGAACAGAAAGATTTCCAGCCAAGAGTTAAATTTTTAAGATCACAAAACGCGAAAAATTCATAATAATGAATAAAATAGTAGTAATAGGTAGCAACGGGCAATTAGGAAATTGTATCAGAAAAATAGCTCCTGATTTTGAATTAGATTATGAATTCGTTTTTACAGATTCACAAACTTTAGATATTACCAGTGAAGAGCAAATCAATGATTTCTTTTCAGAGCATAAACCGGAATTCTGTATCAATGCATCAGCATACACAGCAGTAGATCTTGCTGAGCAGGAAAAAGAAAAAGCGTTTGCCGTGAATGCGTATGGAGTAGAATATTTGGCAAAAGCTTGTTCGGAACACAAAACGGTTTTCATTCACGTTTCTACAGATTATGTTTTTGATGGCGAAACAAACCTTGATTATTCAGAAGATGATTTTACAAATCCCATCGGAGTATATGGTGAGTCTAAAAGAACTGGTGAGGAGCTCGCTTTAGAAGCAAATCCTCAAACCATTATTTTGAGAACATCTTGGTTGTATTCAGAGTTCAATAAGAATTTTGTCAAAACAATGCTGAATTTATTCTCTCAAAAAGATGAGTTAGGAATTGTAGGTGATCAGTTTGGGCAGCCTACTAACGCAAACGATTTGGCAGAAGCAATTATGCAGATCATAGAAAACCCGAAAAAAACTTTCGGAATTTTCCATTTCTCAAATTATCCTGAAACTACATGGTTTGAATTTGCAAAAAAAATCGCAGACTTTTTAAAATCATCTGTGAAATTAAATTCTTTGACAACCGAGCAATACCCGACTCCTGCAAAAAGACCAAAGAGAAGTACCATGTGTTTAGATAAAATTGAAGAAGTTTATAAAATAGAACCCAAACACTGGGAAAACAGCCTGGAAGAATGTGTAGAAATTCTTTCTAAATAATTTTACACATGAAAAATCTTATCATTGCTTTGTTGGTTTTCTTTGTTCAAATCATCAATGCACAAAATGTGTTTTTGACTAAAGTTGAGAAGACTAGCGAGAATCAGGATAAATTCCTTTATCATATCACTCAAGAAATTGGCGAAGCAGAATATTTGGGCGAAATTGAAGTTCAGGGATTCTCAAATGACGATGCAGCCGTATTTTCTCAAATCTATAAGAAGGCAAAAGAAGTGGGAGCCAACTCTTATACTTTAAAACCTTTTGAAAATGTCGACGGTAATTTCCAAAAATTTAATGCTTCGAACTATAGACTTAAGCTCTATTATATTCCTTCCGAAAGACTGGCACAGGAACAAGGTGATTTATATCTGTTCGCATCATCATCAAAAGATCAAAAGATAAGCATCAACAGAAAAGACTACAATCTTTCTCCACGTACTTATTTAAAGATATCGTTGATTTCAGGTGAAGTGTACACCATTTCAACGAAGAAACTTTTGGGTTCCACAATAAAAGTTCAGAAAGGCGCAAAAAATTCCGATCAATATTATCAGATTTCTTCGGCACGATTAGGAAACAGCAGTCAAAACGATGGAACCCTTCATCTAAAATCTGGAGATATTGTAGGTTTAGAAAAATCTTTCGCAGAATTTTTGTCTGTCATTTATCAGGAAACAAAATAATACTGAATTTAGACAATCTTAAATATTGCCTCAGAGAATTTCTGAGGCTTTTCTTTTATATAAACTGTTCTCATTTGTAACACTTCTCTCAGATTATATTTTTCTTTAGTAGCTCTTTCCCGCTCTCCGCTGTATCTTTTTCTGCTTACCGCTGCTTAGCATCGGCAACCAGAAAAAGGATGTCGCTCTTATCGGGGCTATTGTTTTGGTCATTCTATTGAAATTCGTCTAACAGGAATTATGTTTCAAATTAAACGTATAAATTTTCCGTGTAACCTTAGATAACCAACATTTCAATAAAATTCGACATAGACATTATAATAGTACCCGCCGGCGTAAACTTTCCCGAATCACTCAAGACTTATGTAGTTGCATTAATTGGTAGCCAAGTGTAAACACTAAATCCGAGCTCCGTAGGAGCGATACTGTCAATAGTTAATAAGGAACATCAATCTTAAGCTCTGTAGGTGCGATACATTTGTAATATCCCGCAAACATTAAAGCTCCGTAGGAGCGTCCTGTTTGTAGTATAATTTACAATATGGAGCATGAGCTCCGTAGGAGCGCCACATCACCTTACTTTTAAATACGTACTTTAAATCCGTAGTATTTTAGATGTATAAATTCCCCACTCCTATCAACCTGGGCTTGCCTACACTCTGCAACGATGCTCAAAATCCACTGTAGAATAAAATACAACTATCCTTAACCTATCGGATGAACTGTAAATTCTCCTTGCACTCCAGTCTCTTTGACTTTAGATCGTTCGAACGCAATCTTCCCTGCAGACTCTACGTCTCCAACCGTTCTCTCTCTCTCTGTCCAATTATTCCCTGCACTTCGGCTCAGGTCTTTTCCAGGCATTCACGCCCACCTCCCAAAACCCTCGCACGCTAGAACACCCATCTCTCAAACCCTACAACTCGCCAGCCCTACCACGAAAACTTTCATCCTCCATCCTTCAACCTCATTAAAATTTTTCTCCCACGATTTCAGCAGTTTACCGTCAAATATGAATTAAATATAAATTTTATGTTAAATAGATTTGGAAGTGTGGGGTTAAAGTTGGTACTTTTGCCCCACTGAAAACGAG
>Ga0265798_10000132_pt1 | contig 143883 bp, 126 predicted proteins | sample P3T30metagenome_FD_192430 | JGI IMG/M metagenome (GOLD analysis project Ga0265798, IMG submission 192430) | Plant litter microbial communities from East Loma Ridge, Irvine, California - P3 T30 | ecosystem: Environmental > Terrestrial > Plant litter > Unclassified | place: USA: California...
GTGAAGGGTTTCGGCCCAACGTCGGCATCATCCTGCTGAACGCCAACAATGAGGTGTGGTGGGGCAAGCGGGTGCGCGAGCACTCATGGCAATTCCCGCAAGGGGGTATCAAATACGGAGAAACGCCGGAGCAAGCAATGTACCGCGAGCTCGAGGAAGAGATCGGCCTGCGCGCGGAGCACGTCAAGATCATGGGCCGCACCCGTGACTGGCTGCGCTACGAGGTGCCGGATCACTTCATCAAGCGCGAGATCCGCGGCCACTACCGCGGCCAGAAGCAGATCTGGTTCCTGCTGCGCATGGTCGCGCGCGACAGCGAAGTCAACCTGCGGTTGACCGACCATCCGGAGTTCGACGCCTGGCGCTGGCACAACTACTGGGTGCCGCTGGACGTGGTGATCGAGTTCAAGCGCGACGTCTACCAGCGCGCCTTGCAGGAGCTGTCGCGTTTCGTGACCTGGCCTGCGCGTGGCGCTGGCGGTGGTGGCGGGCCGCATGGCGAGCGGCGGCATAGCGCGCGCTATCTGCGGCAGCCGCATGGGCGGTCGCAGCCTGGCAGCGCCGGCGCTGCCGGCGCCAAGCAAGGAGCATCCGGCCTGGCCGCGAATGCTCCCGCCGCACCGGCGGCAGCACCGGAGTCGCTGGTGCTGGTGCCGAACAAGTAACAAGCAACGTCGTTCCTGCCTTCGCAGGAACGACGTGTTTGGCTAACGAAAGGACAACTGGCGACAGCCGTTCGGCCTTGCCTCGCACTACCCGCCCGCCATCGCGCTACAATGCCGGCTCACTTCTTTTTGCCGTCATCATCTCCCTTTCCGCCATGTTCACACCCTCCTCGCACGACGTGCGCCGCTTCTTCTGCGACGCCTACCGCAAGCAACGCAACGGCGAGATCCTGACTCCGATGGATGCGATCGCCGCCGACTGGATCGCGCAGCATCCGGAATACCACGCCGAACTGTTCGACGCCGACGAAGCCATCGCGCGCGACTACTCGGTCGAGGGCGGCAAGCCGAATCCCTTCCTGCACCTGTCGATGCACCTGTCGATCGCCGAGCAGATCTCGATCGACCAGCCGCGCGGCATCCGCGCTGCCCACGACGCGCTGGTGGCCCGGCGCGGCGAGCACGATGCGCATCACGAGATCATGGAGTGCCTGGGCGAGATGATCTGGGCCTCGCAGCGTAACGGCGTGCCGCCGGATACCGAAGCCTATATCGAATGCGTGCGCCGGCGCGCGTTTGCCTGATCAAGCCAGCTTGTCGTCCGCCACCCGGTAGCGCGGGTCTTCCAGCACGTTCACCTCGATCATGTCCTGCGCCCGGCCCAGCAGCTCGCGGCAATCGGGGCTGAGGTGGCGCAGGTGCAGGCGCTTGCCCAGCGCGCGATAACGGTCGGCCAGTGCGTCGATCGCCTGGATCGCCGAGTGGTCGGCCACGCGCGCGCCGGCGAAGTCGATCACCACGTCCTGCGGATCGTCCTTTGGCGCGAACACGTTCTGGAACGCCGTCACCGAGGCGAAGAAGAGCGTGCCTTCCAGCTCATACACCTTCCAGCCATTGGGGTCGACGCTGCTGCGCGCGCGTACCTGCTTGGCGTGCTGCCAGGCGAACGCCAAGGCCGACACGATCACACCCGCGATCACCGCCACCGCCAGGTCGAACACCAGCGTGATGCCGGCCACCAGCACGATCACGAACGCATCGGCGCGCGGCACCTTGCCGAACAGTCTGAACGTGCCCCACTCGAAGGTCTTCTCGCACACCACGAACATCACGCCGACCAGCGCCGCCAGCGGAATCGCCTCGATCCAGCTCGATCCGAACAGGATGAAAGCCAGCAGGAACAGCGCCGCCGCGATGCCGGACAGGCGTCCGGTGGCGCCGCTGTTCACGTTGATCATGCTCTGGCCGATCAGGGCGCAACCGCCCATGCCGCCAAAGCAGCCGGCGACCACGTTGGCCGCGCCCAGCGCCAGCGATTCGCGGTTCGGCTGGCCGCGCGTGTCGGTGATCTCGTCGATCAGGGTGAGCGTGAGCAGCGACTCGATCAGGCCGACGCCGGCCAGCACCAGCGAGTACGGGAACACGATGCGCAGCGTCTCCAGGTCGAACGGCACGCTTGGTAACGCGAAGCTGGGCAGGCCGCCGGCGATCGAGCCGAGGTCGCCCACGGTCTTGGTGTCGATGCCGAGCAGCGCGCAGCCGCCGCTCACCACCAGGATGCCGACCAAGGTCGAGGGCACCGCGCGGGTCAACCGCGGCAGCAGGTAGATGATGGCCATGGTGACGCCGACGATGCCGAACATGGTGAGCAGCTCGGGGCCCGGCATCCATTGCGCTTTGCCGTCCGGGCCGGCCTGCTTGAAGTGGTTGAACTGGGCCAGGAAGATCAGCAGCGCCAGGCCGTTGACGAAGCCGAGCATCACCGGATGCGGCACGATGCGGATGAATTTGCCCAGGCGGGCGGCGGCGAACAGCAGCTGCAGCACGCCCATCAGCACCACGGCCGCGAACAGGTACTGCGCGCCATGCTGCACGACCAGCGCCACCATCACCACCGCCAGCGATCCGGCCGCGGCCGAGACCATGCCGGGGCGGCCGCCGAACGCGGAGGTAATGAAGGCGACCAGCACCGCCGCGTACAGGCCGGCGAGCGGGGACAGGTGGGCGATCAGGCCGAAGGCGATCGCTTCGGGGACCAGGGCCAGGGCGACGGTGAGGCCGCTGAGCAGGTTGGTTTTGAGGTAGGCGGGGGACACGGCGGCTCCAACGGGGTATGCGCGGGCAGTGTTGATCCGGTCATGCTCATGCCATCTGCATGCAAACCTGAACCACACCACCCAAAAACAAAAATCCCCTTGGCTGCAGCGCAGCAAAGGGGACCACCATGTTACCAGTTAGCGCAAACGCTGTCTGCAACCGCCCTATTTCTTGACCACCAGCTGCGACGGCAAGCTGGCCAGGTAGGCCCCGATATCGTCCATGTCGCGGTTCGACAGCGGCTGCACCTGCAGCGCCATGATCGCATTCACCCGGCCATTCGCCCCGGCCCCGCGTTTATACGCGCGCAAGGCATGCGCCAGGTAATCCGCATGCTGCCCGCCCAGCTTGGGATAGCTCGGGTCGATCGGCTTGTTGAAATCCGCCCCGTGGCACGAGGCGCAGTTGTACTTCTTGGCCAGTTCCGCGCCGCGCGTCACGTCGGCGGCAGCCGCGTGCAGGGAAAACAGGCCGAGCGCGAAGGATGCAATCAGTGTCTTCATGGCGGTCCTCATCGCGCGGCCGTGGCTGGGGTTGACTGCGAATTCTGTTGTGCATAGTAGGCCGCGACGTCGGCGATGTCCTGGTCGCTCATCGAGCGCGCGATGCCGGTCATGGAGGGATGCTTGCGGTCGCCCTTGCGATAGGACTTGAGCGCGGCCTCGATGTACCTGGCCGACTGCCCACCGATCTTGGGCACCGGATAGACCTCGGGGAAGGCGGTCTTGTAGCCGGGGATGGCGTGGCAGCCGATGCACATCTCGATCTTGCCGGGGGCGGCCTTGGGATTGCCGACGACTTCCGCTGCAACTGCGCTGCCGGAGGTACTGGCGATACAACACACTACGGCCAGTACCAGTGGTGCCAAAGTTTTTTTCATGGGCGTCTCGTTAGTTATGATTCGAAAACCGCAACCGCACAAAAAGTTAGCAACTGGTCTACCAACCAGCCGATTCTATCCGAAGACTTGACACCAGTCTACAAACCGCGGATGCCCGTCACGGCGGCCGTTCTGGCGCGGTTCTGTCATATACTCGGCGTCATCCCCGACCACTTTTCCGCCCTCCTCATGCAAGCCTCATCCCAAGCTCCGTCGCGCTTCGAAGGCAGCGACAACTACGTCGCCACCGCCGACCTGAAACTGGCCGTCAATGCCGCCCTGACGCTGGGCCGCCCGCTCCTAATCAAGGGCGAGCCCGGCACCGGCAAGACCATGCTGGCCGAAGAAGTAGCAAGCGCACTGAACATGCCGCTGCTGCAGTGGCACGTGAAGTCCACCACCAAGGCCCAGCAGGGCCTGTACGAATACGACGCCGTCTCGCGCCTGCGCGATTCGCAGCTGGGCGACGAGCGCGTGCGCGACATCCAGAACTACATCGTCAAGGGCGTGCTGTGGCAAGCGTTCACCGCGCCCGAGCCGGTGGTCCTCCTGATCGACGAAATCGACAAGGCCGACATCGAGTTCCCGAACGACCTGCTGCGCGAACTCGATCGCATGGAGTTTTATGTCTACGAGACGCGCGAAATGGTGGTGGCCAAACACCGCCCGCTGGTGATCATCACCTCCAACAACGAAAAGGAGCTGCCGGACGCCTTTTTGCGCCGCTGCTTCTTCCACTACATCCAGTTCCCCGACCGCCAGACGATGGCCGACATCGTCGGCGTGCACTTCCCCAACCTGCGGCAAGACCTGCTGGCGGCGGCGCTGCAAAGCTTCTATGCGCTGCGCGACGTCCCCGGCATCAAGAAGAAGCCGTCCACGTCGGAATTCCTCGACTGGCTCAAGCTGCTGCTGGCCGAGGACATCCCGGCCGCCGCGCTGGCCGGCAAGGACAACAAGGCCGGCGTGCCGCCGCTGCACGGCGCCCTGCTCAAGAACGAGCAGGACGTGCAGCTGTTCGAGCGCCTGATGTTCATGTCGAGGACCAACCGATGATCGACGTCCGGCCGCTGACGCTCGCGTTCAACGGCGTGCGCCTGGAACCGCTCGCGCCGCACCACGCCGACGGCCTGGGCACGGCCGCCGCCGACGGCGAATTGTGGAACCTGCGCGTGACCAGCGTGCCGACGCCGCAGGATACCGAACGCTATGTCGAGGCCGGGCTGACGATGAATAACCGCCAGGCCTTTGCCGTGGTCGATGCGGCGACCAGCACCATCATCGGCACCACCAGCTACCACGACATCGTGCCCGAGATCGACCGCGTCGAGATCGGCTACACCTGGTATGCGAAACGGGTGCAGCGCAGCCACGTCAACACCAGCTGCAAGCTGATGCTGCTGGCGCACGCCTTCGACACGCTCGGCTGCGCCGTGGTCGGCCTGCGTACCGACTGCGAAAACTTCGCCTCGCAAGCGGCGATCGCGCGCCTGGGCGCCCAGCGCGACGGCGTGCTGCGCCATCACGCGCTGCGCCGCGACGGCACTGTGCGCGACACCGTCATGTTCAGCATCGTGCGCGCCGAATGGCCGCAGGTGCGCGCGCGCCTGCAGGCACGGCTCGACCATCATGCAGGAGCCGCTCCATGCTGATCGACTTCTTCCGCGCGCTGCGCGACGCCAAAGTGCCGGTGTCGATCCGCGAATTCCTGACGCTGCTCGAAGCGCTGCAGCGCGGGGTGATCCTGCCGTCGCTCGACGAATTCTATTACCTGGCGCGCCTGACGCTGGTGAAGGACGAAGCCCATTTCGACAAGTTCGATCGCGTGTTCGGCGCCTGGTTCAAGGGCGTCGATGCGGTGTTCGATGAGAAGGCCGAGATTCCGCTCGACTGGCTGATCAAGCGCTTCGAGCGCGAACTGACGCCCGAACAGAAGGCGCAGCTGGAAAAATTCGGCTACGACAAATTGCAGGAACGGCTGCAGGAACTGCTGAAGGAGCAGAAGGAACGCCACGCCGGCGGCAGCAAATGGATCGGCACCGGTGGTACGTCGCCGTTCGGCCACGGCGGCACCAATCCGGAAGGGATCCGCATCGGCGGCACGGGCCGCAACCGCAGCGCGGTCAAGGTGTGGGAACAGCGGTCCTTCCGCGACTACGACGGCGAACGCGAACTGGGCACGCGCAATCTGAAGGTGGCGCTGCGCCGCCTGCGCCGCTTTGCGCGCCAGGGCGCGGCCGACGAACTGGCGCTCGACGACACCATCCGCGCCACCGCCAGCAACGCCGGCTGGCTCGACATCCGCATGCGTCCCGAGCGGCGCAACCGGATCAAGGTGGTGATGCTGTTCGACGTCGGCGGCTCGATGGACGACCACATCGAACGCACCGAAGAACTGTTCTCGGCCGCCAGCAGCGAATTCAAGAACATGGAGTTCTATTACTTTCACAATTGCGTCTACGACTACCTGTGGAAGAACAACCGGCGCCGCCACAGCGAGCGGTTCGACACCTGGGAGGTGTTGCGCAAGTATCCGGCCGACACGCGGATTCTGTTCGTCGGCGACGCCACCATGAGTCCATACGAGGTGATGGCGCCGGGCGGGTCGGTCGAGTACAACAACGAAGAGCCCGGGGCCGAGTGGCTGGCGCGCTTCGTGTCGACCTTCGCGAAATTTGCGTGGCTTAATCCCGAGCCGGAACACCTGTGGCAATACCGGCAGTCGATCACGCTGATCCGGCAGATCATGAACAACCGCATGTTTCCGATCACGCTCGACGGGCTGGAACGGGCGATGCGTTTGCTGAGCAAATAGGCGTCCGCCCCGGTTTCGAACCGACCCCGGCGCTGCATCAACCCGTCCGCACGCAGGCTTGAGGCTTTGTGTTAGTGCGGACACGGACGGCCCCGCCCCCCATCCCCGACAATACAGCCACTTGCCCGCCGCTTGCCGTGCTTTTCGCACAAGGCGTGGGGACGGGCAAGTAAGAATAACAATTGCCTTGGGAGATACGATGCCAGACCTGCTGTCCATGTTCACGGGCCTCGCGTGGCCGCTCGCGATCGTCCTGGCCTGGCTGGCCGGCGAGTTCGGACAGCGCTGGACCGGCCTGCCGCGCATCAGCTTCTATGGCCTGGTCGGCTTCGCCCTCGGCAGCGCCCAGCTCGGCGCGCTGCCGGCGCCCGACCTGGGACCGATCGCGCTGCTGGCCAATATCGCCTTCGGCCTGGTGCTGTTTGAACTGGGCAACCGCATCAACCTGCGCTGGCTGGTCACCAATCCCTGGATCGGCATGGCCGGCCTGGTCGAAGCCGGGCTGACCTTCGTCGCCGTCTACATCGTCGCCACCCTGTTCGGCTCGACCCAGATGACGGCCCTCCTGATGGCGGCGCTGTCGATGGCCACCTCGCCCGCCACCGTGGTACGCGTCATCAACGAACAGCGCAGCTCGGGCCAGATGACCGAGCGCGTGCTGCACCTGTCGGCGCTGAACTGCGTGCTGGCGGTGTTCGCCTTCAACGCCATCATCGGCTACTGGATCTTCCGCACCTATGACGCGGTCGGCGAAGCGCTGTGGCAAAGCATGGTGATGCTGGCCGGCTCGCTGCTGGCCGGGGCCATCTTCGGCGTGATCGTCCCGGCCCTGCTGCGCGCCACGGGTAACGCGCAGCAGGATGCCACCGTCGCCTTTGCCCTGGCGGTGATCCTCTTGGTGTCGATCTGCGACCGCACCGGCCTGTCGCCGGTGGTGTCGGCGCTGGCCTTCGGCCTGACGGTGCGCTACCGGCGCGTGGCGTTCAACCAGACCCAGCGCAACTTCGGCGCGCTGGGCGAAGTGCTGACCGTGCTGCTGTTCGTGTATGCCGCCTCGACCATCGACTGGCGCCTGGTGTCGCAAGGCATCTGGCTCGCAATCGGCGTGGTGTTGATCCGCATGCTGGCCAAGGTCGGCGGCGTGACCGCCTTCGCCCACCTGTCCGGCATCACCTGGCGCAAGGGCGCGCTCACCGGCCTCGGGCTGGCGCCGCTGGCGGTGTTCGTGATCCTGCTGCTCGAACATGCGCGCTATGCTGGCGTGCAGGTGGTCGAGGAATTGCGCGCGATGGCGGCGGTGACGATGCTGCTCGAAGTCTTCGGCCCGATCATCATCCAGCGTGCCCTGGTGTGGGCGCGCGAAGCACCGGAGTCGCATCATGCCTCTTGAATCGTTCAACGCCTCTACGCCGCTCACCTTCGGGGTCGAGCTCGAATTGCAGCTGGTGAGCCTGTCGGATTTCAACCTGACCGCCGCCAGCCCCGACCTGATGCACCTGTTGAAGAGGAAGCCCTTCCCCGGCAACGTCACGCCCGAGATCACCGAGAGCATGATCGAGATTAACTCGAGCGTGCACTCGTCGTACGAGCCGCTGCTGAGCGAACTGCTCGAAATTCGCGACACCCTGGTCGCGGCCAGCGACATGCTCAACATCGGCATCGCCGGCGGCGGCACCCACCCGTTCCAGCACTGGTCGGATCAGAAGATCTCGGCCAAGCCGCGCTACGAATACCTGTCGCAGCTGTACGGCTACCTGGCCAAGCAGTTCACGGTGTTCGGCCAGCACGTGCACATCGGCTGCGCCAACGGCGACGACGCCATGTACCTGCTGCATGCGCTGAACCGCTACCTGCCGCACTTCATTGCGCTATCGGCTTCTTCTCCCTTCGTGCAGGGCACCGACAGCCTGTTCGAATCGGCGCGGTTGAATTCGGTGTTCGCCTTCCCGATGAGCGGACGCGCCCCGTTCACCCTGAGCTGGCAGGAGTTCTCGGAGATCTATTTTGCCAAGATGGAGCGCACCAACATCATCAAGAGCATGAAGGATTTTTACTGGGACCTGCGGCCGAAGCCGGAATTCGGCACCATCGAACTGCGCGTGTGCGACACACCGCTGACGGTGGAACGGGCGGCGGCGCTGGCGGCCTACCTGCAGGCGCTGTGCCGCTTCCTGCTGGAGCGCAAGGCCAGTGGCGCGCTTGACGAGATGCCGGCGGAAGACGATTACCTGGTCTACAACTACAACCGCTTCCAGGCTTGCCGCTTCGGCCTCGAGGGCGCGATCACGCACCCGAAGACCTACGACAACGTGCCGATGCGCGACGACATCCTGGCCACCCTGGACCAGATGCTGCCGCATGCCGAAGCGCTGGGCAGCGTGGATGCGCTGCGCCATCTGGCGGCGGCGGTGGACGGCGGCAGCGACGCCACCATCCTGCGCCGCCATTTCGAGCACGAAGGCAGTTGCGAGGGCATGGTCAATGCCGCCATCGGGCACTTCCGCGGCGGGCCGACGACCTCGGATTGAGCGGCGCCGCGCAACCTCAGCCAGCCAGCGGCGCGGTCTTGCCGGGCCAGCCGCCTTTCATGAAGCGCGCCAGCAGCGGCTGCCTGGTTGGCGCCGGCGCCGGCAGCCTGGCGTCGACCACCACTGCCCACTGGTCGGCCAGCTGTTCGCAGGTGGCGCGTAGTACCGGGTCGATGCTTGGCAGGCGCGACAGCGCGCACAGGTGACGCTCGATCACCGACGCCAGCTTGACGCACGGCTGCTCGCCGCTCGCCAGGCCACCGAGCGTTGCGGCGCTGCGCGTGCCGTAGTGGGACATCAGGTGCAACAGCGAAGCGACCAGCAGCGCGTCCTGGCTGCGCGGTTCCTGCGACGCCGCCAGCGTCGGAATTGCGGCGGGGTTGATCATAATGTGCGTCTCCAAAAATGCGGTGCCCTGCGCCCGGTGGTTCAGGGACGGAATCAAGAATGCATGATGAATCACGGCGCACATGGATGCGAATGATTCTCATTTAATTATTGATCGGTCGTGGGGCGAAAGCAAGCGTTTTCGGCAACGATGTGGGGGGGGTGTTGAAGTAGAGCAAGGAGAAGCGCGGTGGTGCGAGAAAACCACGGCGCCGTAGAGCAGACGGACGGTCGGCGTTACAGCCGCGTCTCGCGCGCCGCCCGCAAAAACTCATCCAGCACCGGCGTACAATCGAGCAGATCCACCCCGCCCGCGCGGTGGAATTCCGGGTGCCACTGCAAGCCCATCACGAAATTCGCGCGCTGGTAGCGGATCGCTTCCACGATCCCATCCGGCTCCGAATACGCTTCCACCCGCACATCGCGCCCTAAATCCTTCACCGCCTGATGATGGATCGAATTCACCACCGCCCGCTCAACCTTGGGAAACATGCGCGACAGCGACGAGCCCTTGGGAAACACGATCGCGTGGCGGTGCGCATCGTACAGATCGTGCACGTGCGGCAGGGCCTCGGGGAATTCGGTGGCGACGTCCTGGTGCAGCGTGCCGCCGAACGCAACATTGATCAGCTGGCAGCCGCGGCACACGCCCAGCACCGGCTTGCCGGCGTCGACGAATTCGTGCAGCAGTTCGAGCTCGTACACGTCGCGCGCGCGGTCGCCGCTCCACTCGGGCCGGGTCGGGGTTTCGGAATAGGTCTGCGGCGCCACGTCGGCCCCGCCCTGCAGCACCAGGCCGTCCAGGTGACGCGCATAGTGGCGCAGCGTGATGTTGCTCGGGTGTAGCAGCCCGTTGGTATTCACCGTCGGGATCATGAACACCAGCACGTCGCGCGACATCACCCACTGGGCGATCGACTCTTCCAGATACTGCAGGTTCTTGCTCAGCAGTCCCTTGGCGCCGGCTTCCGGGTGAAAGATGCGCGCCGAGACGCCGATGTGCAGCGTGCGCTGCATGAAGTCGCGGTTGAAGCGTTCGCGCAGCGAGCGGAAACGCGAGCTGATCACGCGCCCGGCCAGCGCCAGCGGCGTGTCGCCGTCGCGCTGGTAGCGCGGGGCGCCGCCGGCGCCGTGCCCACCGGCGCGCCGGTCCGGCACCCGCACCGGGGTCTCGGGACGTTTCTCGAGTTCAGGCCCGGACGGTGGGTCGGGCAGTGTATGATCGTCTTCGGCCATGTTGACAATATAACTTCGCCACGGCCGCGCACGATTCGAAAATGTGACAAAAGCGCATGCCTGGCGCGGCGCCGCACGCTCCTGGCCGGTCTTAAACCGGCAGATCGAGCAGCTTCTGGAAAGTCATCAACAGGTGACGTCCGGCCACCGGCTTGTGGAGCAGTCCGCGCACCCCGGCGCGGCGCGCGCGCACCGGGTCGTAGCGGAACGATTGCTCGACCAGGAACAGCACCGGCGTGCGCCCGGCCCCTTCCTGCGACTTGATCGAGCTGCACAATTCATAAGGTTCGATGCCAGGCGCGGCGGTGTTGATCATCACCAGCGACACCGAGGTTTCGTCGCACAGGCGCACGGCGGCGCGCAGGCTGTCGGTCCAGGCCAGGGGGCGCCGGTGCGCGGGCGGATGCTCGCCGAGGATGCGCGCGACGTGGTTGTGGAAAGTACATTCCTTGTCCACGATCAAAACGGCCCCATCTGGAGGACCATGGCGCAGGCGCAAATAGAAAGCGGGCGTTTCACAGTCGGGCGCGATGCGCAGTCGGCGCCGGCGTTCGGGCCGCAGGCGCTCGCCGCGCGCCACGCAGGCGGCCTGGGCCTGGACGCGCTGGTCGAGCAGGTCGGCCAGCAGATCGTGCAGCACCAGGCGCTCGACCGGCCTTGCCATGGTCGGCCACAGGGTCGGTCCCGGCGAGCCGATCACCAGCGCACTGTGCAGCGCGCCAGGCGGCAGGCTGTCGAGCCGGGCCACGGCGGCCGGGCTGTCGCCGTTGACGATAACCACGTCTGGCTCTTGCAAACTGTCTTCGTGCAGGCAAAAATACGACGGCCCCGCGCCCGGGACGCGGACCAGCATGGCTTCCAGCCGAGCAAACTCATCGGGTGAAAACCCGAGCAGGCGGACAGTGAACGGATTACAAGAAACGGTCATCGGTAACGCCCCTCCCTGGCATAGCCGGACGTGATCTGGCTCAATCTAGCACAAGTGCGTAAACCGAAAAGCACAACATGGTGGCGGAATACTGTATATTTATCCAGTAAAAAAGCCTAACCTTTTCCGCCCGACAAGATAGAATGCGCAAGCATTCGACAAACATTCATCAGTATGGCCTCCAAGAAACCTGCTCCAGACTATAGCGAGTCATCCATCCGCGTCCTCAAGGGACTCGAACCTGTGAAACAGCGCCCGGGCATGTACACCCGGACCGAGAACCCGCTCCACATCATCCAGGAAGTGATCGACAACGCCTCGGACGAGGCGCTGGGCGGCCACTGCAAGAACATCGCCGTCACGCTCAACCCGGACAATTCGATCACGGTCGAGGACGACGGCCGCGGCATCCCGGTCGGCATCCACCCGGAAGAAGGCGTCTCCACGGTCGAGATCGTGTTCACGCGCCTGCACGCCGGCGGCAAGTTCGACAAGGGTTCGGGCGGCGCCTATGCCTTCTCGGGCGGCCTGCACGGCGTCGGCGTCTCGGTCACCAACGCGTTGTCCAAACGCCTCGAAATCGAGGTGTGGCGCAAGGACGACCAGGGCAACGGCCAGCACCGCCTGGTGTTCGCCGATGGCGACGTGATCGAGCCGCTGACCTCCAGCCCTCTTGAACGTGGCGGCAAGAAGAACGGCACCCGCGTCACCGCCTGGCCGGACGGCAAATATTTCGATTCTCCGAACATTCCGCTGGGCGACCTGCAGCGCCTGCTGCGCTCGAAAGCGGTGCTGCTGCCGGGCGTGACCGTCACCTTCACCAACGGCAAGACCGGCGACGTCACGACCTGGCGCTACGATGAAGGCCTGCGCGGCTACCTGACCGAAGCGCTGGCGCAAAGCTCGACCGGCGAAACCGTGATCCCGCTGTTCGAAGGCGCGCAATATGCCGCCGCCGGCGACGAAGCATTTGCCGAAGGCGAAGGCGCGGCCTGGGTCGTGGCCTGGACCGAAGACGGCGGCGTGGTGCGCGAGTCGTACGTCAACCTGATCCCGACCGTCAGCGGCGGCACCCATGAATCGGGCTTGCGCGATGGCTTGTACGGCGCAGTGAAGAATTTCGTCGAACTGCACGGCCTGTTGCCAAAAGGCGTCAAGCTGCTGCCGGAAGACGTGTTCGCCCGCGTGTCGTTCGTGCTGTCGGCCAAGGTACTCGACCCGCAATTCCAGGGCCAGACCAAGGAACGCCTGAATTCGCGCGATGCGCTCAAGCTGGTATCGACCTTCACCAAGCCACCGCTCGAACTGTGGCTGAACCAGCACGTCGAACACGGCAAGAAACTGGCCGAACTGGTCATCAAGCAAGCGCAATCGCGCCTGCGTTCGCTGCAAAAAGTCGAGAAGAAAAAATCCTCGGGCGTGGCCGTGCTGCCGGGCAAGCTGACCGATTGCGAATCGAGCGACATCACCCGCAACGAATTGTTCCTGGTCGAGGGTGACTCGGCCGGCGGCTCGGCCAAGATGGGCCGCGACAAGGAATTCCAGGCGATTTTGCCGCTGCGCGGCAAGGTGCTCAATTCCTGGGAGACCGACCGCGACCGCCTGTTCGCCAACAACGAAATCCACGACATCTCGGTGGCGATCGGCGTCGATCCGCACGGCGTCGGCGACGCGCCCGACCTGTCGGGTCTGCGCTACGGCAAGATCTGCATCCTGTCCGATGCGGACGTGGACGGTTCGCACATCCAGGTGCTGCTGCTCACCTTGTTCTTCAAGCACTTCCCGGCCCTGTTCCACAACGGGAATATCTGCATCGCCCGTCCGCCTTTGTTCCGCGTCGACGTGCCGGCGCGCGGCAAGAAGCCGATCCAGAAGCTGTACGCGCTGGACGACGGCGAACTGCTGGCGATCGAGGACAAGCTGAAAAAAGAAGGCCTGAAGGAAGGCAGCTGGGGCATCTCGCGCTTCAAGGGTTTGGGCGAGATGAATGCCGAGCAGCTGTGGGAAACCACCATGAATCCGGATACGCGCCGCTTGCTGCCGGTCTCGTTCGGCGAATACGACCTGGCGGAATCGGCGTCGCGTTTCAATATGCTGATGGGCAAGGGCGAAGCGGCTGCGCGCCGGGCCTGGATTGAAGAACACGGCAACGAGACCGAGGCGGATATCTGATCGCCCGGTCAGCTCCAGCGGCAGAACACGAATACACATCATGACGAACCAAGCAAGCCTATTCGAACAAGCGAGCAAACCGGCCGACGACGCCGAAACGCTCACCCTCTCCACCTTCGCCGAGCGCGCCTACCTGGACTACGCCGTCTCGGTGGTCAAGGGCCGCGCCCTGCCCGACGTGTCGGACGGCCAGAAGCCGGTCCAGCGCCGCATCCTGTACGCGATGAACGAACTGGGCCTGGGCCCGACCGCCAAGCCGCGCAAATCGGCCGCGGTGGTCGGCGACGTGCTGGGTAAATTGCACCCGCACGGCGACCAGTCGGTGTACGACGCGCTGGTGCGCATGGCGCAGGACTTCTCGCTGCGCTACCCGCTGATCGACGGCCAGGGCAACTTCGGCTCGCGCGATGGCGACGGCGCCGCTGCGATGCGCTATACCGAAGCGCGCCTGACCCCGATCGCGCGCCTGCTGCTCGACGAGATCGACATGGGCACGGTCGACTTCCAGCCGAATTACGACGGCTCCACCAACGAGCCGCGCACGCTGCCGGCACGCCTGCCGATGGTGCTGCTCAACGGCGCATCCGGCATCGCGGTCGGCCTGGCCACCGAGATCCCGTCGCACAACCTGCGCGAAGTCGCAAGCGCCGCAGTGGCGATGATCCGCAATCCGAAGATCACCCACGCCGAGCTGATGACCCTGATCCCGGGTCCGGACTTCCCGGGCGGCGGCCAGATCATCACCCCGGCCTCGAACATCGCCGACATGTACGCGGTCGGCCGCGGCTCGATGAAGGTGCGCGCGCGCTGGAAGATCGAGGAACTGGCGCGCGGCCAGTGGCAGGCCGTGGTCTATGAACTGCCGCCGGGCTGCTCGTCGCAGCGCGTGCTGGAAGAGATCGAAGAGCTGACCAATCCGAAGGTCAAGCTGGGCAAGAAGGCACTGCTGCCGGAACAGCTGGCACTGAAGAACAACATCCTCGGTTCGCTCGACGCGGTGCGCGACGAATCCGGCCGCGAAGCGCCGGTGCGCCTGGTGTTCGAGCCGAAGTCGAAGAACCAGGACCAGAACGAATTCATGCTGATGCTGCTGGCGCATACGTCGCTCGAGAGCTCGGCGCCGATCAACCTGGTGATGATCGGCGGCGACGGCCGTCCGCGTCAGAAGGGTCTCACCGCGATCATCCAGGAATGGATCGACTACCGGTTCGTGACCGTGCGTCGCCGCACCGAATTCAGGCTGGGCAAGGTCAATGACCGCATCCACATCCTGGAAGGCCGCGAAACCGTCCTGCTGAACATCGACAAGGTGATCGCCATCATCCGTAACTCGGACGAGCCGAAGGCGGCGTTGATCGACGAGTTCCGCCTGAGCGAACGCCAGGCCGAGGACATCCTCGAAATTCGCCTGCGCCAGCTGGCGCGCCTGGAAGCGATCAAGATCCAGCAGGAGCTGGCCGAACTGCGCGGCGAAAAGGAAAAGCTGCACGACCTGCTGGAAAACCAGTCGTCGATGAAGCGCCTGATCATCAGGGAAATCGAGCAGGACGCCAAGGCCTTTGGCGACAACCGCCGCACCGTGATCGAGGAAGCGCAGCGCGCGGTGGCCGAACAAAAAGTGGTCGACGAACCGGTGACCGTGATCGTGTCGGAAAAAGGCTGGGTGCGCGCGCGTACCGGCATCGGCCACGACCCGGCCCAGTTCACCTTCAAGGCCGGCGACTCGCTGTACAAGGCTTTCGAATGCCGCACCACCGAGCACCTGATCGGCATCGGCGACAACGGCAAGGCGTATTCGGTGCCGGTCAATGCGCTGCCGGGTGCGCGCGGCGACGGCGTACCGATCACCACGCTGGTCGATCTGTCGGGCGGCGTACGCATCCTGCACTACTTCGCGGGTAATCCGGACACGCGCCTGCTGCTGGCGACCTCGGACGCCTTCGGCTTCATCACCAAGGCCGGCGACATGGTCAGCCGCCTGAAAGGTGGTAAATCGTTCATCACCTTGAATGAAGGCGCGACGCCGCTGCCACCGCGCATCGTGCTCGACACCGCCGGCGCGATCGCCTGCCTGTCGGAGAAGGGCCGCGTGCTGGTGTTCGGTATCGACGAGATGAAAGTGCTGACCAATGGCGGGCGTGGCGTGACGCTGATGGAGCTGGAGCCGAAAGAGACGCTGCTGGCGGCGCAGCCGATTACGCAGAAAGGCGTGAACGTGATCGGCACATGGTCGGGCGACAAGGCGCGTACCGTGGAGCTGTTTGCGTCGGGGCTGGAGCCGCACTTCGGCAAGCGCTCGCGCAAGGGCAAGGCCTTGTCGGCGCGCTTGAAGGCGCAAGACTTGGCGATGCGCGCGGAAAGCTGATTCACACGGGCGCCGGCATCACTTCAAACGGGCGCTCGAATCACATAGGGTGGACGGGAAACCCGTCCACCCTACACAGAGTTCACAGAAATCCAAAAAAAATGCCGGCGCGATGCCGGCATTTTCCATTTCAAGCGCGATGCTTAGTTCTTGGCAGCAGCCTTGTGCACGTCAGCCTGGGCTTCAGCGCGGACCTTTTCGGTTTTGGCCGCAGCAGTCGCCTTGTCGGCAGCCGCATCGACCTGTGCCTTCAGCACTTTTTCATCGGCCTTGATCATTTTCTTCTCGGCCTTCAGGTTGGCGCCGGCGACCTTGTCTTCGGCCTTGGCCATCGCCTTGGCGCGGTCTTCAGGATCGGCCTTGGCAACTTTCGCAGCAGCATCGGTGTGGGTCTCGACCAGATCGGCGTGTGCTTTCGACTTGGCTTCGGCCGACTTGGCCATCTGCTTGTTCACTTTTTCGTCGGCTTTCACCGCGGTCTTGATTTCTTTCTGTTCGGCCTTGATGATGTCTTTCTCGGCGCTGGCTTCAGCCTTGACCACGCGGTTGTCCGCAGCGGTGGTGGTGGTGGTCTGGGCGTGAGCAGCGGTAGCGAACAGGCCGGCGATGAGGGTAGCGATCAGTTTGTTCATGATGTGTTCCTTTCGGTGGTTTTACCGCACAGTTCAGGTGTTCCGTGCGTCGTTGTTGTTCTTCAGTGATTCCAGAATACGTCCACCGCCCCGCCGGGTCTGTTAGTTGGCCCACGCTGAATTTGTCAGAGTTGTAAGCAAAGATTACTGCCGGGAAGGTCCGGCATACAGGTCGATGATGTCGCTGATGCCGTCCTGGCACACCGGACAGAACGATTCGCTGCGGTCGAACATCAGGCATTGCATCGCCGGCCGGTAGTAGCCGCTGGCCTCGTAGTTCGCGCCTTCGAAAGCGCCGATCGTGTGGCGGTGCGGCTGCTGTGCGAACAAGGCATTGGTCTGTTTCAGGTCTTCGCGGAACAAGGCATTCATCTCGGACTCGGGCCGGTTCTCGGCACGCAGCGCCGCGCGCTTCTTCTGGTAGGCGCGCGATGCTTCCTCATACTGCTCCTTGGGCCATGGCGTCGGCAGCGGCGTGCCCTCCTTCACGTGGCGCTTCCATTTCAGCTTGCTTGGGTCGCGCAGCGCGGTGGCGTTCGGCTCCCACGGTTCCGGGCGTCCGCTGGCTGCAGCATAGGCGACCGGCGAGGTGTAGTACTCGTCGGCCAGGCCGGCGAAGTGGTGGCCGAACTCGTGTACGAACAGGTAGTTGGCCCAGTCGTTGCTGGCCGCCGCAGTGCTGAACTGGCCGAAGATGCCGCCACCGCCATAGGTCTCGTTGTTCACCAGGATCTCGATGAACTCGTACGGCGCGTGCTGGGCGATCTCGCGCAGCGCGCGGTTGTCGAGCGTCAGCACGTAGCGCTCGCTGCCGAAGATGTCGTAGCGCGTGCCCAGTGCCGACGGGTTGTGCACGCCGGTCGACGGCCGGCTGATGCCGGACTTTTCGGCCGGAACCGCCATCGCCCACACATTGAAGTCCCTGGCGCGCTCGCGGAATGGCGACACCGAGAACAGGTGCTGCGACAGGCGACGCGCATTGGCTTCGAACTTCTTCATCTCTTTCTGGGTATAGCCGTCACCCAGAATCAGCAAGTCGACCTTGTCCGGCGACGGCCCGCTGACCTGGATCGGGATCGGCCTGGCCAACGCCGGCGGCTGCTGGCGGACCACGTCTTGCGCGTTCGGATCGACGTCGATGCTCCACGCCACCGAGAACGCGTTGCGCTCGTCGCGCTTGAGGATGCGCACCCGCACCGGCTGCGCAAATTGCGGGAAGCGCACCGATTCCTGGAAGCTGCGGCTGATGCGGCCCGCCTCTTCGGTGCTGCGCCACTCGCCGAACACAGTCGAGAAACCGCGCGAATACAGCAGTTCGCCGGTCCTGGCGTCGACCACCTCGAGCCGGTTGTTGCCGCGATTGGTGTCGTCCATATTGCGCGACAGGTTGCCCGGCCACGGCAGCGGTTCGATCACCACGCGCTCGATGGCGTAGCTTTCATTTAACGCGTTGCCGCTGTGCGCGTAGTCGAGACGGACAGTGGCCGGCTGGGCGGCGTGGGCAACTGCGGTGATTACGCCGAGCAGCAGCGCGGCAAACGAGTGGAACAGGCGCATCGCGATTCCTCATGAATTGGATCGCGACATTGTAAGCCTGTCATGCAGGCCGACTGTTCTTCATTTGTATTGGTACAGCGGCCGCTGCACCACGATCGGCCGGATGTCGAGCCGCACGTTGTACACCGAATAGGTTTCGCTGAACGGCGACTGGTAGCCGATGCTCTCGCCGGTGCGCGACAGCTTGAATTCGAAGCCCAGATCGGGCTGCTCGGCCGTGGCGCTGTCGAGCGACAGGCCGATCGCTTCCGGCTGGTCGCTGTCGATCAGCTTGCCCATCAGGTCGACCACGGTGCCGTTGCCGAGGATGTCGGCCGAGAACAGCGGCTCGCGGTAATACGGCTTGCCGGCGTCGATCTTGCCCTCGGCCTTGTCGGGCGCCGGCGTGAACACGCCGCTGGAGAGGTTGAAGCGGTCGCCGTTGTCGAGGTAGCTCAGGCGGCCGTTGCTGAGGTTGAAGGTGCCGTCGCGGGTGGCGGCATTGGTGAGGTCCACCAGCAGCGCGCCGCGGTAGCCGATCACTTCGACGTCGCGTTTCGGCCCCACCACCATGGCGGTGTTCTCGTCGATGCCGAGACCGATCTTGTAGCCCTTGGCCAGCATCGCCGGCAGCATGCGCGCGAAGCGCCCGCGCACCAGCAGGTGCTGGTCGACGAACACGTCGTCGCCGATGAAGCCCAGGCCTTGCGTGATGTGGCGGCCGTCGCTCAGCCCCTGCTTGAGCGTGGCCAGCACCGCGCGCGGCTGGCCGAACATGGTGCTGCTCATGATGGCGGCGCCGGCGCTGGAGCCGGCGATCACGCCGCCGCGCCGGTACATGTCCCACAAGGCGTCAAGCACGCGCGTGTTGCTGCCGTCGGGACGGCGCAGCGCGCGCGTGATGCGGCCCTGGTCGCCGCCAGCGAAATAGGCGCCGCCGGCCGAGCGCACCGCGGCCGCCAGTTCGGCGTCCTCGGCCGCGACGCGGTAGTCGAGCTTGTCGAGGCGCTCGGCCACCGGCACGAAGAAGGCGCGCGCGCCGCTGCGGTTGAAGCGTTCGACCAGCATGCGCGCCGAGCGCTCGGGCGTGGCCGAGGCAGAAGCGAAGACGGCGATGCGGGCGCCCTGCCCGCCTGCGAGTTCGACGATGCGATCCCAGACCGCGTCGTTGTCGGAGCGCAGCGCGCCGCCGACGATGACCAGCGAACCCTGCGGCTGGCTGGCGGCGCGTGGCGGGGGATTGGAATGGACCGAATCGGCGGCGTGGACGGCGCTAGCGGACAGTGCCGCCAGCGCCGTCAGCAACAGCAACGGCGCACGCAGCAGAGAATGACACAAGACACCGACGACGGTCTTGAACATGGCGCTTCCCCCGAGGAGTCATCAGGGTAAGCCTGATTCCAGAATCACGTCGCCATGTTGCGTACCATCATGATAGATAAATGTTGGGGAAATATCGCTCCATGAGCGTCTCGGGACGTTGCGGCGAAGTGAAGCCGAAACGCTCGTACAGGCCGTGCGAATCGGTGGTGGCCAGCGTGAAGCGGCGCAGCTTTTGCAGGCTGGGATGGCGCATCACCACGCCGATCAACTGCTTGCCGTAGCCGTGCCCGCGGTACTCGGGCACGACGAACACGTCCACCAGGTTGGCGAACGTGGCGAAGTCGGTGATCACGCGTGCGAAGGCGATCTGGCGGCCGTCGAGGAAGCCGCCGAAGCACAGCGAGTTCTCGATGGCGCGCTCGACGGTCGGGCGCGAGATGCCCACGGCCCAGGTCGATTGTTCGCTGAGAAAGCGATAGATCATCGGGATGTCGAGCCGGGTCTGGTCGGTGCTGACCTGGAAGCTGGAATCGTTGGTAACCATGATGCCCACGATCTGGCAAAAAATATATTCTATCGCTATTTGTACTTTGCATAACGTCCGTTTGACGCCGCGATGCCGGTTTATTTGCGGGAGTTGCCCGCAGTAAGCACCTTGCCGGGGACGCGTCTGCCGCGCGGTTTATAATCGCCGGATCCCCAACCGGAATCTCACCATGACCGAACAATTCTCCAAAAAAGCCGAAGCCTGGTCGGCCCGTTTCTCCGAACCCGTGTCCGATCTCGTCAAGCGCTACACCGCCTCGGTGTTCTTCGACAAGCGCCTGGCCCAGTACGACATCCAGGGCTCGCTGGCGCACGCCGAGATGCTGGCGGCGCAGGGCATCATCAGCGCCGCGGACCGTGCCGAGATCGAGCGCGGCATGGCCCAGATCCGGTCCGAGATCGAAGCCGGCAGCTTCGAATGGCTGCTCGACCTGGAAGACGTGCACCTGAACATCGAGAAGCGCCTGACCGAGCTGGTCGGCGACGCCGGCAAGCGCCTGCACACCGGCCGCTCGCGCAACGACCAGGTGGCCACCGACATCCGCCTGTACGTGCGCGCCGCGATCGACGACATCGTCGCGCTTTTGCAAAGCCTGCGCGGCGCCCTGACCGACCTGGCCGAGCGCCACCATGACACCATCATGCCGGGCTTCACGCACCTGCAGGTGGCGCAGCCGATCACCTTCGGCCACCACATGCTGGCCTACGTCGAAATGTTCGGCCGCGATGCCGAGCGCATGCTCGACGCGCGCCGCCGCGTCAATCGCCTGCCGCTGGGGGCCGCCGCCCTGGCCGGCACCACCTTCCCGATCGACCGCCTGCGCGTGGCCAAGACCCTGGGCTTCGACGACGTCTGCCACAACTCGCTCGACGCCGTGTCCGACCGCGATTTCGCAATCGAGTTCACCGCTAGCGCCTCAATCCTGATGATGCACGTCTCGCGCTTCTCGGAAGAACTGGTCATGTGGATCAGCCCGCGCATCGGCTTCATCGACATCGCCGACCGCTTCTGCACCGGCTCGTCGATCATGCCGCAAAAGAAGAACCCGGACGTGCCGGAACTGGCACGCGGCAAGACCGGCCGTGTGTACGGCCACCTGACCGGCCTCCTGACTCTGATGAAAGGCCAGCCGCTGGCCTACAACAAGGACAACCAGGAAGACAAGGAGCCGCTGTTCGACACGGTCGACACCGTCCTTGATACGCTGCGCATCTTCACCGACATGGCCTCGGGCATCACGGTGAAAGCCGAAAACATGCGCTCGGCCGCGCTGCAGGGCTACGCCACCGCCACCGACCTGGCCGACTACCTGGTCAAGAAGGGCCTGCCGTTCCGCGATGCGCACGAAGCCGTGGCGCATGCCGTGCGCGCATGCGACGTGGCCGGTTGCGACCTGTCGGAAATGTCGCTTGAGACGCTGCAGGGCTTCTCCAAGCTGATCGAACAGGACGTGTTCGCCGTGCTGACGCTGGAAGGTTCCGTTGCCGCGCGCGACCACGTGGGCGGCACCGCGCCGAACCAGGTGCGCAAGGCGATCGAGCGCGTGCGCAAGCAGCTGGCCGAGTAATCCAGCTGCCTCCAACGGGCCGGCGCATCATGCCCGGCCCGTTTTTCTTTTCCTCTTTTGAATTGCAAACGATGACTGCACTGCCCGACCGCGATTACGCCGCCTTCCTGTTCGACATGGACGGCACCATCCTGACTTCGATCATCGCCGCCGAGCGCGTGTGGGCCAACTGGGCGCGCAGCCACGGCCTGGACGTCGACGTCTTCCTGCCGACCATCCACGGCAAGCGCGCCGAAGACACGGTGCGCGGCCTGGGCCTGCCGGACATCGACCCGGTCGAAGAAGCCAACAACATCACGCTGTCCGAGATCGCCGACGTCGACGGCATCGAAGCGATCGCCGGCGTCGCAGCCTTTTTGGCCACCCTGCCGGCCGAGCGCTGGGCGATCGTCACCTCGGCCCCGCGCCTGCTGGCCGAAGCGCGCATCGCCGCCGCCGGCCTGCCGCTGCCGCCGGTGCTGGTGTCGGCCGACGACGTCACGCGCGGCAAGCCGGCGCCGGATCCGTTCCTGCTGGGCGCGCAAAAGCTGGGCGTGGCGCCGGAACAATGCCTGGTGTTCGAGGATACGCTGGCCGGCCTGCAATCGGCCGCGGCGGCGGGCATGGACAGCATCGTCGTCACCGCCACCCACAAGCACCCGATCGAGACCACCGTGACTGGCGTGCCGGATTACGACGACCTGCGCGCAATCCGCACGGGCGAAGGCTTGCTGCGCCTGCAGCGCGCGCGTTCATAGTCAAGCTTGCATGTTGCCGGACCAGCCCCATGTGAACAGGGACTGGCTTTGGGAGAACATCATGCAACGCTACAGCAATCGCAGCGGCGAATCGGGTGTCGTTGCCTATGAGATCGGCAAGGACCCTGAAGCACCCGCGATCATCGTCGAGTTCTTCGGCGGCGATCGCTACCTGTACACCGGCGACAGCGCCGGTGCCGAGAACATTTCCACGATGCATGAGTTGGCGCGCGAAGGCCGTGGGCTGTCGACTTTCATCAGCCAGCACGTGCGCGAGCGTTATGCGCGCAAGCTGACCTGACAGCCGTCATGCGCGCGACGGCGGCGGATACGGCGTGCCATCCTTGTGGCTGGTCGTGTCCGAAGCGCTGTCGTAGCGCATGTCGACGTCGGAATACGTGACGACGTCGTTCTTGTCCTTGGTGCCGCACACCAGGAACACGCCATTGCCCCAGCTGCGATTGACCAGGTGATGGCCGTTCGGTTTGCCAGCTGGAAAAGCCGCGCAATCGCCGGCGCGCATGATGGTTTCGCCCTCATCCGTGACTAGGGTCAATTCGCCCGAGATCACCATCACGAACTCGTCTTCGCGCGAATGCCAGTGCCGGTGCGCCGAGCCGGCGCCCGGCTGCAACTCGACCAGGTTGACGCCGAACTGGGTCAGGCCGCCGGCCTCGCCCAGGCGCTGCTGGCTGCGTCCATCGACCAGCTCGTTGAACTGCTCAGGGTAATCACTTCCGCCCTGCATCGGGATACTGCTCAAATCCAGTCGGGACATCGGGCTCTCCGTTCGATGGCGGTGGGTGGCGGGTGCCACCCTCGCTACGGCTAGCAGCTTAACGTGCCTGCTCGCCGCGTTTCTGTACCAGCGTCAGGATATCGTAACTTGCCACCAGTTCGTCGCGCTGGTTGGTGACCTGCACGTCCCACGCCACCACGCCCTGTCCGCGGCCCTGTTCGTCCGTGCGGTTGCGGTCGACCTTGCGCTTGCAGGTCAGGCGCGCGCGGATGGTGTCGCCGATCGCCACCGGCGCCACGAAACGCAGGTTGTCGAGGCCGTAGTTGGCCAGCACCGGGCCCGGCGCCGGCGACACGAACAGCCCGGCGGCGGCCGACAGCACGAAGTAGCCGTGCGCGATGCGCTGGCCGAACTGCGTGTCCCTGGCCGCGATCTCGTCGAAGTGCATGTAGAAATAGTCGCCCGAGACGCCGCCGAAGTTGACGATGTCGGCTTCGCTGACGGTGCGCCGGTGCGTGAGCAGCGAGTGGCCGGTCTCCAGGTCTTCGAAGTAGCGGCGGAACGGATGCACTTCGTTTTCCTTGACCGCGCCGCCGCGTACGTATTCGCCGGTGACGGCGCCCAGCATGGTCGGCGAACCCTGCACCGCCGCGCGCTGCAGGAAGTGCTTGACGGCGCGGATGCCGCCCAGCTCTTCACCGCCGCCGGCGCGGCCCGGACCGCCGTGCTTCAGCTGCGGCAGCGGCGAGCCGTGGCCGGTGGAGTCGACCGCCGCCTCGCGGTCGAGAATCAACACGCGGCCGTGCGACGCCGCCGCCATCGGTACCGCGTAGGCCGCGATGGCAGGGTCTTTCGTCGCCAGCGTGGTCACCAGGCTGCCCTTGCCGCGCGCGGCCAGGTCGAGCGCTTCGTCGATGTCGCGGTAGGTCATCAATGTGCTGACCGGGCCGAAGGCTTCGACGTCATGCACGGCGGCGTTGGCCAGCGCGTTGCGGCACAGGAGCAGCGTCGGCGAGAAGAAGGCGCCATTGGTGCTGCCATCACCGACCGGGGCGAAGCCGTCGCGCGCGCTGAACAGCACTTCGTTGCCGCGCGCGAGCAGTTCGACGCGCTCGCTCACGTCGCGGTGCTGGTCCATCGAGGCGAGCGCGCCCATGCGCACGCCTTCCATCTTCGGATTGCCGACCGTGATCTTCCTGAGGCGCTCGCGCAAGCGTTCGCCCACCGCGTCCACGTGCGCTTCGGGCACGATCACGCGCCGGATCGCGGTGCATTTCTGGCCGGCCTTGCCGGTCATCTCGCGCGCCACTTCCTTGACGAACAGGTCGAATTCCTCGTCGTCGGGCGTCACGTCCGGGGCCAGGATGGCGCAGTTGAGCGAGTCGGCTTCGGCGGTGAACGGGACCGATTCGCGGATCAGGTTCTGGTTGGCGCGCAGCCTGGCGGCGGTGTCGGCCGAGCCGGTGAAGGTGACGGCGTCGAAACCCGTCAGTCGGTCGAGCAGGTCGCCGGTGCTGCCGATCACCAGTTGCAGCGCGCCCTCCGGCAGCAGGTTCGAGTCCATCATCATCTTGACTACCGCGTGGGTCAGGTAGCTGGTGGCGGTGGCCGGCTTGGCGATGCAGGGCATGGCGGCCAGGAAGCTGGGCGCGAATTTCTCGAGCAGGCCCCAGATCGGGAAGTTGAAGGCGTTGATGTGGACCGCCACGCCGCCGCGCGGGACCAGGATGTGGGTGCCGGCGAAGCCGCCGCGCTTGCCCAATGCGATGGCCGGGCCTTCGTGCAGCACGTTCGACGACGGCAGCTCGCGCGAACCCATGCTGGCGTAGGCGAACAGGGTGCCGATGCCGCCTTCGAGGTCGACCCAGCTGTCCTGGCGCGTGGCGCCGGTGAGGTGCGAGATCTCGTACAGTTCTTCCTTGCGCTCCATGAGGTACAGCGCCAGCGCTTTCAGGCGCTGGGCGCGCTTCTGGAAGTCGAGGCCCATCAACTGGCGAATGCCGGTCTTGCGGGCGTAGCTCAGGGCTTCGCTGAAGTCGATCTGCTCCGCGTGGGTGTGATAGATCAGCGCGTTGTCCAATGCGCTGTGCAGGGGGGTGTGCGATTGTGCGCCGTGCCAGCGGCCGGCGATCAGGCTTTGTAGTGTTGGAATATTGCCCATGTCTGTCTCCTGTTTTTGTGGCCTCAGGCCTTCGGCTTGTGCATGCCGTCGGCGTCGAATGCGATTCGCTTGCGGTCCGGCTCGACCTGGTCCAGCGCGTCGACTTCGCGCATGGTGGTCCGTGAGCGCTCCACCAGTTCGTGATACTGGCGCGTGCCGAAACTCTTCCACCGCACATCTTCGTCGGTCAATTCACGCATCACCTTGGCCGGCGCGCCCATCACCATCGAACGCGGCGGAATCACCATGCCGGCTTTCACGAAACTCATCGCGGCCACGATCGACTCGGCGCCGACCACGGCCCCGTCCATCACGACCGCGTTCATCCCGACCATCGCGTTGCGCCCGACCCGGCAGCCGTGCAGCACGGCCCCGTGCCCGATGTGTCCATCCACCTCGACCACCGTGTCGCCCCCGGGGAAACCGTGCATCACGCAGGTATCCTGGATATTCGCGCCCTCTTCCAGGATCAGCCGCCCGAAGTCGCCGCGCAACGACGCCAGCGGTCCGACGTAGCAGCGCGGCCCGACGATCACGTCGCCGATCAGCACCGCGCTCGGATGCACGTAGGCGCTCGGATGCACCACCGGACGCACGCCGTCGATCTCATACACCTTCACCATACGCTTACACCCGCTCCACGATGATGGCGATGCCCTGGCCGACGCCGATGCACATGGTGCACAGCGCGTAGCGGCCCTGGATGCGATGCAGCTGGTTCACCGCCGTCGTCACCAGACGCGCGCCGGATGCGCCCAGCGGATGGCCGAGCGCGATCGCGCCGCCGTTCGGGTTCACGTGTTCGGCGTCGTCGGGCAGGCCGAGGTCGCGCGTTACCGCCAGGCCCTGCGCGGCAAAGGCTTCGTTCAGTTCGATCACGTCCATCTGATCCAGACGCAATCCGGTCTGGGCCAGCAGCTTCTTGACGGCCGGCGCCGGACCAAAGCCCATGATGCGCGGCGCCAGGCCGACGGTGGCCATGCCGATCACACGGGCGCGCGGCGTCAGGCCGTGGCGCGCGGCGGCGTCGCCGGAGGCCAGCAGCAGCGCGCAGGCGCCGTCGTTCAGGCTCGATGCATTGCCGGCGGTGACCGTGCCGTCGGCGGAGACGACGCCCTTCAGGCGTGCCAGCGCATCGAGGCTGGTATCGGCGCGCGGCTGCTCGTCGGTGTCGACCACGCGCGAATCACCTTTTGAAGCGCCTTTCTTGCCATGCACCGTCACCGGCACGATCTCGTCCTTGAAGAAACCGTCGGCATGCGCACGCGCCCAGCGCTGCTGGCTGCGCAGCGCGAACGCGTCCTGGTCGCCGCGCGCCACGCCGAACTCGCGCGCCACGTTCTCGGCGGTTTCGGGCATCGAGTCGATGCCGTACTGCGCCTTCATCAGCGGATTGACGAAGCGCCAGCCGAGCGTGGTGTCCTCGATCTTGGCCGCGCGCGAAAAGGCGCTGTCGGCCTTGCCCATCACGAACGGCGCACGTGTCATGCTTTCGACGCCGCCGGCGATCACCAATTGCGCTTCGCCGGTCTTGATCGCGCGCGCGGCGGTGCCGACGGCGTCCATGCCGGAGCCGCACAGGCGGTTGATGGTGTTGCCCGGCACGGCGGGCGGCAGGCCGGCCAGCAGCGCCGCCATGCGGCCGACGTTGCGGTTGTCTTCGCCGGCCTGGTTGGCGCAGCCGTAAAACAGGTCGTCGACCATTTGCCAGTCCACGTCCTTGTTGCGGGCCATCAGGGCGGCGATCGGCAGCGCGGCCAGGTCGTCGGCGCGGATGCCGGACAAGGCGCCGCCGTAGCGGCCGAACGGGGTGCGGATCGCGTCGCAGATGAAAGCGTCGTTCATGGAATTCTCCGTATTCGTTATTTGGGTCGGCGGTCGACCACGCGCCGGGCCTTGCCGGTCAGCGTGCGCTCGATGCCTTGCGGCGCCATCAAGGTCACGCGGGTGGTGACGCCGACATGGGTCTTGATGCAGTGCTGCAGTTCGCGGCTCAGCGCCTCCACGGCGTCCGGCGACAGCGTCGCGTCGCGCAGTTCGCCCAGCACTTCCAGCGTGTCGAGATGACCATCGCGCGCCACCACCAGCTGGTACTGCGGCGCCAGCGCCGGCATCTTGAGTACCAGTTCTTCGATCTGGCTCGGGAACACATTCACGCCGCGGATGATCAGCATGTCGTCCGAGCGGCCGGTGATGCGGCCCATGCGGCGCATCGAACGCGAGGTGGGCGGCAGCAGGCGCGTGAGGTCGCGCGTGCGGTAGCGGATGATCGGCAGCGCTTCCTTGGTCAGCGAGGTGAATACCAGCTCGCCCTCTTCGCCATCGGGCAGCACTTCGCCGGTGTCGGGGTCGATGATCTCGGGGTAGAAATGGTCTTCCCAGATCACCGGGCCGTCCTTGCTCTCGATGCATTCGCTGGCCACGCCCGGGCCCATCACCTCGGACAAACCATAGATGTCGACCGCGTCGATGCCGGCACGGGTCTCGATCTCGCGTCGCATGGCGTCGGTCCACGGTTCGGCGCCGAAGATGCCGACCTTCAGCGACGATTGCGCCGGGTCGAGCCCCTGGCGCGCGAATTCCTCGACGATGTTCAGCATGTACGACGGCGTGACCATGATGATCGACGGCTTGAAGTCGCAGATCAGCTGCACCTGCTTTTCGGTCTGGCCGCCCGACATCGGGATCACCGTGCAGCCCAGGCGCTCGGCGCCATAGTGCGCGCCGAGGCCGCCGGTGAACAGGCCGTAGCCGTAGGAGATGTGCACCAGGTCGCCCTTGCGCCCGCCGGCGGCGCGGATCGAGCGCGCCACCACGCCCGCCCAGGTGTCGATGTCGTTCTGGGTGTAGCCGACCACGGTCGGCTTGCCGGTGGTGCCGGACGACGCGTGCACGCGCACCACCTGCTCGCGCGGCACGGCGAACAGGCCGAACGGGTAGTTGTCGCGCAGCGTCTTCTTCTCGGTGAACGGAAACCTGGCCAGGTCGGCCAGCGATGTCAGGTCGCTCGGATGGACGCCGGCTTCGTCGAACGCGGCGCGGTAGTGCGGCACGTTGTCGTAGGCGTGCTGCAGCGTCCATTTGAGGCGCTGCAGCTGGAGCGCCTGCAGCTCGTCGCGGCTGGCGCGTTCGATCGGTTCCAGGTCGCCTGGAGCGGGATTACGTTGGACCATCGCGGCCTCCTTTCGATCTCGTTGATGCGTGCCCGACTTCAGGCGATGACTTCGGCCACCAGGCCGCCGACGCGGTGCGACTTGCCGCGAAACAGCGCGAGCTTGCGCCCTTCGCTGTCGCTCACGGTGACGTCGTAGACGCCGGTCTTGCCCTGCAATGCCTGCTCGACCGCTTCGGCCACCAGCACGTCGCCGGCGCGGCCCGGGGCCAGATATTCGATCGTGCAGCCGGCGCCGACGGTGTTGAGGTTGTGCGAATTGCAGGCGAAGGCAAAAGCGCTGTCGGCCAGCATGAAGATGAAGCCGCCGTGGGCGGTGCCGTGGCCGTTGAGCATGTCCGGGCGCACCGTCATCGACATGCGCGCGTAGCCGGGGCGGATTTCGTCGAGGGTCATGCCCAGCGCCTGGCTGGCCGGGTCGCGTTCGAACATGGTGCGGCCGGCCAGTTCGGCCAGTTGTTGCGGGTGCAGCGCATCCATTCTCACTCTCCCTTGAAGTGGGCCGGACGCTTGGCCATGAAGGCGGCCACGCCTTCGCGGTAGTCATGGCTGTAGCCGAGTTCGCGCATCATGCCGGCTTCCAGTTGCAGCTGGTCTTCGAGCGTGTTGGCGTAGCTGGCGTGGATGGCTCGCTTGGTGAAGGCCAGGCCACGGGTTGCAGCGGCGGCGAAGTGTTCGGCCATCGCCATCGCCTCGATCATCAGGGCTTCGTCGGGGACGCAGCGCCAGATCAGACCCCATTCCTCGGCCTTTTCGGCAGTCAGCTTGTCGCCCAGCAGGGCCAGACCCATGGCGCGCGCGTGGCCGATCAGGCGCGGCAAGTGCCAGGTGCCGCCGGTGTCGGGGATCAGGCCGAGTTTGCAGAAGGCCTCGATGAAGCTGGCCGATTTGGCGGCCAGCACGATATCGCAGGCCAGGGCGAGATTGGCGCCGGCGCCGGCGGCCACGCCGTTGACGGCGCAGATGACCGGCATCGGCAGGTTTTTTAAAGACAGCACCAGCGGGGCGTAGAATTTTTCGACCGATTCGCCGAGATCGACGCCGGGGGCGCCGGGTTCGACGGCGCGGTCGTTCAGGTCCTGGCCGGCGCAGAAGCCGCGGCCGGCGCCGGTCAGTACGAGCACGCGGGCGGTTTTGTCTTCTTGCAGCTTGGCCAGGGCGTCACGCACTTCGTGGTGCATGGATTGGGTGAAGCTGTTCAGGCGATCGGGGCGGTTCAGGGTGAGGACGGCGATGCCGTTGTCGATCTTGAACTGGATGGTTGCGTAGGTCATGGCGGTCTCCGTAATGGTTTTATGATGCTGCGTCGCCTGAGCTCTATTCGGCGATGTCGAAATCGACCACCACCTTGTCGGTCACCGGAAAACTCTGGCAACTCAGCACGAACCCGCGCGCCACCTCGTAATCCTCGAGCGCGTAGTTCACGTCCATCTCGACCTCGCCGTCGAGCACCTTGCAGCGGCAGGTCGAGCACACGCCGCCCTTGCACGAATAGCGCATGTCGATGCCGGCGCGCAGGCCGGCTTCCAGCAGCGACTCCTTGTCCTTGTCCATCGTGAAGCTGGCGGCGCTGCCGTCCATGATCACGGTGACTTCGGTCTGGTGGCGGGCCTCGAGCGACACGTCGCGCGGCTTGCGTTCGCGCGCCGGTGCGCTGGCGGCGAACAGCTCGATGCGGATCTGCTCTTTCGCCAGCCCGGCGGCCTGCAGGGCGCGCGAGACGCCGTGCATCATGTCTTCCGGGCCGCAGATGAAGGCGACGTCGATGTCGCGGATGTCGATCCAGCCGTTCAGCAGCTGGCCGCATTTCGCTTCGTTGATGCGGCCGTTGAACAGTTCGATGTCCTGCTGCTCGCGGCTCATCACGTACACCAGGCGCAGGCGGCCCATGTACTGGTCTTTCAGGTCGGTCAACTCGTCGCGGAAGATCACGGTGGACGAGGCGCGGTTGCCGTAGACGATCGTGAAGCGGCTTTCGGGTTCGGCCTGCAGCGTGGTCTTGACGATCGACAGGATCGGCGTGATGCCGCTGCCGGCGGCGAAGGCCAGGTAGTGGCGGCTGCTGGTCGCGTCGAGCGGCACGTTGAAGTTGCCGCTCGGGGGCATGACCTCGAGCTGCATGCCGGGCTGCAAACGCTCGGTGGCCCAGTTCGAGAACAGGCCGCCGCTGCAGCGCTTGATGGCCACGCGCAGGCGCTCGTCCTGCACGGCGGAGCAGATCGAATACGAGCGACGCACGTCTTCGCCGTCGATGCTGGTGCGCAGGGTCAGGTACTGGCCCTGGCGGTAGGCGAAGGTGTCTTTCAGTTCGGGCGGTACGTCGAAGGTGACGGCGATGGCGTCGCGCGTCTCGTGCTTCACCTGGGCCACGGTCAATGGATAGAATTTGCTCATGCAGGTCTCATTTGCAACTTAGTGGCACTTGAAGTAATCGAACGGCTCGCGGCAGTCGAGGCACTTGTACAGCGCCTTGCACGGGGTCGAGCCGAACTCGCTGGTCAGCTGGGTATGCGGCGAGCCGCAGTGCGGACAGGTCACGTCAGGCGCGGCGCGGCGGCGGATGCCGGCATGCAGGCCGCTGATGTCGATCGCCTGCTGCACCGGCGGCGCGATGCCGTAGCCTTTCAAGGCGGCCTTGCCGGATGCGCTCATCCAGTCGGTGGTCCAGGCGGGCGACAGGCGGGTCTCGATGCGCGCCTCCAGACCGTGGGCGTGCAGCGCGTCCTTGACGGCGTCGGCGATCACCCCCATCGCGGGGCAGCCGGAATAGGTTGGCGTGATGGTCACGATGCATTCGTCGTCCAGCATGCGCACGTCGCGCACGATGCCCAGGTCGACGACCGAGATCACCGGAATCTCGGGATCGGGCACGTCGCCGAGCCAGGACCAGACCTGATCGACGCTGACCTCTTGCGCGGTCATCACCAGGTTGCTCCCGGATAGGCGCGCTGCAGGAACTGCATCTCGGCCAGGATGTAGCCGAGGCGCTCGCTATGACGGCCCTGCTTGCCGCCGCGCTGCATCCAGGCCTCTAGCGGCGGCATGCTCAAGGTGGCGTCCTGCAGCACTTCGGCGACGTGGTCGAGGAACTGCTTGCGCAGCAGCTCGGCGGCCGGCGCCACGCCCTGCTCCACCATCGCGTTGTCGATCTCGTCGTAGATGAAGGCTTCACCGCTGTACATCCACAGCTCGTCGAGCGCGGTCTGCATTTTGGCGTGGCTGATGTCGGTGCCGTCGCCCAGGCGCACCACCAGGTCGCCGCTGCGGCGCAGGTGGTACGTGACTTCCTTGATCGACTTGGCGGCGATGTCGCGGATGCGTTCGTCGCTCGAGCGGGTCAGACCGTCCATCAGGAAGTAGTGCCAGCTGTCGAACAGGAACTGACGCATCAAGGTGTCGGCGTAGCTGCCGTTGGGCTGCTCGACCAGGATGCAGTTGCGGTAGTCGCCGGCGTCGCGCAGGAAGGCCAGGCGGTCTTCGTCGCGGCCCTGGTTCTCGATCTCGCCGGCGTAGGACAGCCACATGCGGGTCTGGCCGAGCAGGTCGAGGGCGACGTTGGACAGGGCCATGTCTTCTTCCAGCGCCGGGCCCTTGCCGACCAGCTGGCACAGTTGCTGCGACAGGATCAGGGCGTTGTCGCCCTGGCGCAGCAGGTAATCAAACTTCGCGAATTTCGCGTCCATGCCCGCCTCACAGGTTCTTGACTTCTTCCGGCATCGGGAAGAAGGTGGGGTGGCGGTAGACCTTGCTGTTGGCGGGTTCGAACAGCGCCTCCTTGTCGGATGGGCTGCTGGCGACGATGTCGGCGGCGCGCACGACCCAGATCGAGACGCCCTCGTTGCGGCGGGTGTAGACGTCGCGCGCGTTGTTGATCGCCATTTCGGCGTCGGGGGCGTGCAGGCTGCCGACGTGTTTATGGGCCAGGCCGTGCTGGCTGCGGATGAAGACTTCCCAGAGGGGCCACTCTTTGCTCATTGTTGTCTCCGATGTCGCCGGTGGATCCGGCGTACGTTGGACGCGTCGGCGGCGCAGCCGCCAACCCTATCGATGTCGTTTATTTTTGTATGCCGCAACGTGCGTTGAACGCGTGGACGGCAGAGCCGTCCACCCTACGCCGCGGTTCGCTTTGCGGCTTGCTTGTCGGCGTGGGCCACCAGCGCGTCACGGAACCATTCGCCGTCGTCCCAGGCTTTGACGCGAGTGCGCAGGCGCTCGCGGTTGCAGGGGCCGTTGCCCTTCAGGACGTTGTAGAACTCGGACCAGTCGATTTCGCCGAAGTCGTACGAGCCGCGCGCTTCGTTCCATTTGAGGTCGGGGTCGGGCACGCTCAAGCCGAGGTATTCGGCTTGCGGGACGGTCTGGTCGACCATGCGCTGGCGCAGTTCGTCGTTCGAGAACAGCTTGATGCGCCAGGCGGTCGATTGGGCGCTGTTGACCGATTCGGCGTCGGACGGGCCGAACATCATCAGGGACGGCCACCACCAGCGGTTCAGGGCGTCCTGCGCCATCGCCTTCTGCTCGGGCGTGCCTTTGGCGAGGCTCATCATGATGTCGTAGCCCTGGCGCGCGTGGAACGATTCTTCCTTGCAGACGCGCACCATGGCGCGCGCGTACGGGCCGTACGAGCAGCGGCACAGCGGGATCTGGTTGATGATCGCCGAGCCGTCCACCAGCCAGCCGATGGCGCCCATGTCGGCCCAGCTCAGGGTCGGGTAGTTGAAGATGCTCGAATACTTGGCCTTGCCGGCGTGCAGGGCCTGCAGCAGCTCGTCGCGCGACACTCCCAGCGTCTCGGCGGCGCTGTACAGGTACAGACCGTGGCCGGCCTCGTCCTGGATCTTGGCCAGCAGGACCGACTTGCGCTGCAGCGTCGGCGCGCGCGTCACCCAGTTGCCCTCGGGGAGCTGGCCGACGATCTCGGAATGCGCGTGCTGCGAGATCTGCCGGATCAGCGTCTTGCGGTACGCCTCCGGCATCCAGTCCTTCGGTTCGATCTTGATCCCGGCGTCGATGCGCGCCTGGAATGCTTGTTCTTCGGCGCTCATGTCCTGTTCTGTGCGGACTTTCTTGAGGCCGGTCTCCACCATCTGTGCGTACATGAGTGTCTCCTCATCTCCTGCATTGCAAACCTGTGCGAATCATAATACGATACAAAAAATCCGATGTACACAAGAATTTTGAATCATATTGAAAGCGACAGGCTGACCCATCTCATGAAACGACTCTCCGCCAGCGAGTGGATCGCCCACGTGCTCGCCACCGATCCGCCGCGCCACAAGTCGCTGGTGGTCACCGTCTGCGGCGACGCGATCGCGCCGCATGGCGGGGCTTTCTGGCTGGGTAGCATGATCGAGCTGCTGGCGCCGCTGGGCGTGGGCGAGCGCCTGGTGCGCACCAGCGTGTTCCGCCTGGTGCAGGAGGGCTGGCTGACCGCCAGCCGCGAAGGCCGGCGCAGCCGCTACGAACTGGAAGCGGCGGCCCTGCCGCGCTTCGAGCGCGCCAACCGCCGTATCTACGCGGCGCCGGGCCTCGATTGGAACGGCAAGTGGACCTTCGTGCTCGCCCCCAACGGCAGCATCGACAGCGAGCTGCGCGCGCAACTGCGCAAGGAACTCGAGTGGGAAGGATTCGCCATGCTGGCCACCGGCGTGATGGCGCATCCGGCGCCCGAGCGCGATTCCCTGCGCGACCTGCTGGCGCGTAACGATGCCGAGAGCAAGGTATTCGTCTGCGAAGTCGCCGAGCTGCCGGGACTCGGTTCGCGTCCGCTGCCGCAGCTGGTGCGCGATTGCTGGAACCTGGAGGCGGTGGTCGAAGGCGATCGAGCCTTCATCGAGACCTTCGCCCCGCTGCCGGCGCTGCTGGGCCAGGACGACATCACGCCGCAGGATGCGTTCGTGATCCGCACCCTCCTGATCCACGCCTACCGCCGGGTGCAGCTGCACGATCCGATGCTGCCCCTGGCGCTGCTGCCGCAGCCGTGGCCGGGTTCGGAAGCGTATGCGCTGGCGCGCGACATCTACCGCCTGTGCCAGGCGCGCGCCGAGGAGCACCTGCTGGCCATGCTGCGCCGCGAAGATCCCGCCACGCCGGACGCCGACGACGCCTTCCGCGGACGTTTTGGCGGCCTGCAGGTCCAATAGAGGGCCGCGAAAGCGGTTATCATCTCTTCTTCGATGCACTTCCCAACACAGGACAACACCATGTCTATCAAGATCAGCAGCCAATTCGACGCTGGCGCCATCGAGGTCGTGAACGCCACCAGCGCCAACGCCATCGACCTGAACATCCGCAAGGACTCGCACGCCGACATCATCCAGTGGTTCTACTTCCGCCTGCAGGGCGCGCAAGGCGAAGCCTGCACCATCCGCCTGCTCAACGCCGGCAAGGCCGCCTATCCGGCCGGCTGGGAAGGCTACCAGGCGATGGCGAGCTACGACCGCGTCAACTGGTTCCGCGTACCGACCGGCTTCGACGGCGACACTCTCACCATCGAACACACCCCCGGCATGGACAGCGTCTATTACGCCTACTTCGAGCCATACTCGTTCGAGCGCCACCTGGAGCTGCTGGACCGCGCCCAGATGGCGGAAAACGTGCGCATGCTCGACCTGGGTTCGACCGTCGACGGCCGCGACCTGAACATGCTGGTGATCGGCGAGCCGGCCGAGGGTAAAAAGAAGGTGTGGGTGATCGCACGCCAGCACCCGGGCGAAACGATGGCCGAATGGTTCGTCGAAGGCATGCTCGACGCGCTGCTCGACCCGGCGCACCCGTTCGGCCGCCAACTGCTGAAGGAGTCGGTGTTCCACGTGGTGCCGAACATGAACCCGGACGGCTCGGTGCGCGGCAACCTGCGCACCAACGCGGCCGGCGCCAACCTCAATCGCGAGTGGCTCAAACCCACCATGGAGCGCAGCCCGGAGGTGTTCCTGGTCAAGCAGAAAATGCACGAAGTCGGCGTCGACCTGTGCCTGGACGTGCACGGCGACGAAGGCCTGCCGTACGTGTTCGTGGCCGGCAGCGAATCGCTGCCTAATTTCACTGCCGAACAGGGCGAGGCGCAGCAGCGCTTCATCGCCGACTTCAAGATCGCCAGCCCGGACTTCCAGGACGTGCATGGCTATGGCGAATCGCCGTATTCGGAAGAGACGCTGACCATGGGTTCGCCGCACATCACGCACGCGTTCGGGTGCCTTTCCTTGACCCTGGAATTGCCGTTCAAGGACAATGCCAACGATCCGGACGAGCAAGTCGGCTGGGATGGTGCGCGTAGCGCGCGACTGGGTGCGGCGGTACTGCAGCCGGTGCTGAGCGCGATCCGCGCGATCAAGTAAGCACGACGCTCCAATGAAAAACGCTCCGCATGACGGAGCGTTTTTTTTATGCGCTCAAGGATGCTTTACAACTGCACGCTCAGATGCGCCTGCACCCACGCATTCGCATCCTCGCTGCTATCGAAATGCAGCGTCGCGATCGCGGTCTTGTCGGCCGCCAGGAAGGTGGCGTACACCTTGCGGCTGTCCGCCCCCGAACTGAGCAAATCGGATTGCTGGGCCAGCTCCACAGTGGCCACCAGGTCGAGATTGAGCAGCACGGTCTTCTGGCTGCCTTCCTTGTCGATGCGTACGAATCGGCTCATGGCATTCTCCTTGATCGAACTTAGTTACCTGCCACGACCATTTTCTCGATCAGGATCGAGCCGACGGTCTTGTTGCCGCGTACCAGGGTGTCGTTGCCGATGGCGACGATTTGCTGGAACATCTCGCGCATATTGCCGGCGATGGTGATTTCCTCGACCGGATACTGGATCACGCCGTTCTCGACCCAGTAACCCGAGGCGCCGCGCGAATAGTCGCCGGTCACGTAGTTCACGCCCTGGCCCATCAGTTCCGTCACCAAGAGGCCGGTACCCATCTTGCGCAGCATGCCTTCGAAATCGTCGGCGCGTTTCGTGGCGCTCGAGGTGATCTGCAGGTTGTGCGAGCCGCCGGCGTTGCCGGTGGTTTGCATGCCGAGTTTGCGCGCCGAGTACGAGGACAGGAAGTACCCCTGCAGCACGCCATCCTTGATCACCTTGCGGCGCACGGTCTTGACGCCTTCTTCGTCGAACGGCGCCGAGCCGACCGCGCCGACCGCGTGCGGGTCTTCGAGCACCTGGATATGCGACGGGAATACCTGCTTGCCGAGCGTATCGAGCAGGAAGGTCGACTTGCGGTACAGCGCACCGCCCGACACCGCCTGCACGAAGGCGCCCAACAGGCCCGCGGCCAGCGGCGCTTCGAACAGCACCGGGCAGGTGCGGGTGTCGAGCTTGCGCGCGTTCAGGCGCGCCAGGGCGCGCTCGGCGGCGTAGCGGCCGACCGCTTCCGGCCTGGCCAGCTGTTTCGGGTCGCGCGACGAGGTGTACCAGTCGTCGCGCTGCATGGCGTTGCCCTTGCCGGCGATCGGCGCCACCGAGATGGTGTGGCGCGAGAACGGATAGCCGCCGATGAAGCCGCGCGTGTTGGCGGCGACGAAGTGCGATTGCTGGACGTAGACGCTCGAACCCTCGCTGTTGGTCACGCGCTTGTCGACCGCGAATGCGGCGTCTTCGCAGCGGCGCGCCAGTTCGACCGCTTCTTCGGTGGCGATCTGCCATGGGTAGAACAGGCGCAGATCGCGGGGATTGGTTTCGATCAGGTCGGCGTCCGGCAGGCCGGCGCAGTCGTCTTCGGCGGTGAAGCGGGCGATGTTCCAGGCCGCTTCCACGGTTGCCTTGAGCGACGCGGTGGAAAAGTCGGAGGTGCTGGCGTTGCCGCGGCGCTGGCCCGAGTACACGGTCACGCCCAGGCCCTTGTCCTTGTTCTGCTCGATGGTCTCGATGTTGCCTTTACGAACAGAAACCGACAGCCCGCTGCCCTCGCTGATCTCGACCGAAGCATCGGTGGCGCCCTGTTCGCGGGCGAATGCCAGCACGTCGCGCGCCAGCTGTTTCAGCTGATCCTGGGTGTGGGTGAAAGCGGTATCTTTCATGTCGTGTTTTTCGTAGCGAGCCCTAAAACAGTTATCATAGCAGCCGTTTACAGTTTTCACTGATCGGCCCAGCGCCAATCGGATTTACCCCGGAATCATCCATCATGCCCAATCCAAATCGCGGCTCCGTCGGCTTCCAGTCGAACGAGTTCGAACCCGAGTACGACCGTCCCTCCAAATCGGAGCTCAAGCGCCAGTCGAACGACCTGCAAAAACTCGGCGAACAGCTGGTGGACGCGCCGCGCGACCGCGTCAAGCGGGTGCCGATGCCGGAAGACGTGCGCGAAGCCATCCTGACCTGCCAGAGCATCACCAACCATGAAGGCCGCCGCCGCGCGCTGCAGTTCGTGGGCAAGAAGATGCGCACCCTGGACGAGGAAGAAGTCGCCGTCATCCAGCGCACCATCGACAGCTGGAAAGGCGCTTCGAAAGCCGAAACCGCCGCCCTGCACGCCCTGGAGCGCCGCCGCGAAAAACTCCTTGGCGACGACAAGGCCCTGACCCAGCTGCTGGAAGAGCATCCCGAGCTGGACGTGCAGCAGCTGCGCACCCTGATCCGCAACGCGCGCAAGGAAGTGGCCGAATCGAAGCCGCCGAAGGCCTACCGCGAAATCTTCCAGATCCTGAAGGACCTGGGCAAGAAGGACAAGAAAGCAGCGCAGGACGACGACGAAGCTGACGAGGCGGTCGATGGCGACGACGACGAATAACGAAGAACTGATCGTCGGCCTGGTGTCGGTCTCGGACCGCGCCAGCGGCGGCGTGTACGAGGACAAGGGCATTCCCGCGCTGCAGGAATGGCTGGCCGGCGCCATCACCACGCCATTTCGCGTCGAGACGCGCCTGATTCCCGACGAACGCGCGGCCATCGAGGCCACGCTGGTCGAGCTGGTCGACGCGGCGCGCTGCCACCTGGTCCTGACCACCGGCGGCACCGGCCCGGCGCGGCGCGACGTCACGCCCGAGGCCACGCTGGCGGTCGCCACCAAGGAGATGCCCGGCTTCGGCGAGCAGATGCGCCAGATCAGCCTGCGCTTCGTGCCGACCGCGATCCTGTCGCGCCAGACCGCCGTCATTCGTGAAACCGCGGACCATGCGGCCCTGATCATGAACCTGCCGGGCCAGCCGAAGTCGATCAAGGAAACGCTGGAAGGCCTGAAGGACGATGGCGGCAATACGGTCGTCGGCGGCATCTTCGCGGCCGTCCCTTATTGCATCGACCTGATTGGCGGCCCGTACATCGAAACCGACCCTGCGGTGAGCAAGACCTTCCGCCCCAAATCGGCCCTGCGCCCACCTACTGCCTGAAGAAAGTCAAAGTCCCATGAGCGACGTCGACCTGCTGGACCATATCGAAATCGAAACCGCCCCGAATCCGGAGATCGCCATCATCTGGCTGCACGGCCTGGGCGCCGACGGCAACGACTTCGTGCCGATCGTGCGCGAACTGGACCTGGCCGGCCTGCCCGGCATCCGCTTCGTGTTCCCGCATGCGAAGACCATGCCGGTGACGATCAACGGCGGCTACGTGATGCGCTCGTGGTACGACATCCTGGGCACCGAACTGACCCGGCGCGAAGACGAAGGCGGCCTGCGCGCATCGCAGCTGGCGGTGGAAGCGCTGATCGCGCGCGAGAAGTCGCGCGGGATTCCGGCCTCGCGCATCATCCTGGCCGGCTTCTCGCAGGGCTGCGCGATGACGCTGCAGACCGGCCTGCGCCATCCGGAGCAGCTGGCGGGCATGATGTGCCTGTCGGGCTACCTGCCGCTGGCGGGCCAGATCGCCGCCGAGCGCACCGAGCAAAGCCTGAAGGTGCCGGTGTTCATGGCGCACGGGACGCAGGATCCGGTGGTGCCGTTCGCGCGCGCCGAGGAGTCGCGCAAGGTGCTCGAGTCGCTGGGGTATCAGGTGGAGTGGCATGCGTATCAGATGCAGCATACGCTGTGCCTGGAAGAGGTGCAGGATATCGCGAAGTGGATCCGCAAGGTCGTGGCCTGACCTTGCGCCGGCGGCCCGCCTGCAGGGCGGGCCTCAGTCTGTGAGCGCCGCATCCACTGCGTCGCTCAACCGCGATACGATCTCCGACAGATCCGCCGCCGTCGCAATGAACGGCGGCGCCAGCAGCACATGGTCGCCACGCTGGCCGTCGATCGTTCCCCCCATCGGATACACCAGCAAGCCGCGCGCCATTGCCTGCGCCTTGATCGCCGCATGCAGTTTACGCTCCGGTGCGAACGGTTCACGGGTTGCGCGATCACGCACGAACTCCAGCGCCAGCAGCATCCCGCGCCCGCGGATATCCCCCACGTGCTCGTGCACCCCGAACACGTCGCCCAGCATGCGCCGCAGCGTGGCGCCGCGGCTGCGCACCCGCGCCAATAAATCCTCGCGCTCGATCACCTGCTGCACCGCCAGCGCCGCAGCCGCCGCCACCGGATGCCCGATGTAGGTGTGCCCATGCTGGAACATTCCGCTGCCGGCGCGCAGGCAGTCGACGATGGCGTGATGCGCCAGCACCGCGCCGATCGGCTGGTAGCCGGCCGCCAGGCCCTTGGCCACGGCCACGATGTCGGGCGCCACGCCGTCCTGCTCGATCGCGTACATGGTGCCGGTGCGGCCCATGCCGCACATGACTTCATCCGCGATCAGCAGGATGCGATGACGGTCGCAGATCTCGCGCACGCCCTTGAAGTAGCCGGGCGTGGGCGGGATCGCGCCGCCGGTGGCGCCCACCACCGGCTCTGCGACGAAGGCGATGATATTGTGCGGACCGGCCTCGATGATCGCGGTTTCGAGTTCGTCGAGCAGCGCGGCGGTATAGTCCTCGACGTTCTGCTGCGGCGTGCGGCCGCGGTATTCGTAGCAGGCCGATACCCGCAGCGCATCGACCAGCAGCGGCGCGAAGTCGCGCTTCCTCCACTCGTTGCCGCCCACGCCCAGCACGCCCAGCGTATTGCCGTGGTAGCTCTGGCGCCGCGCCAGGAAGCGGGTGCGGGTCGGCTCGCCGCGCTCGACCCAGTACTGGCGCGCCAGTTTGAGCGCCGCCTCCATCGCCTCCGAGCCGCCCGAGACGAAGTACACGCCGGTCAGGCCATCGGGTGCCCCGCGCGCCAGGCACTCGGCCAGCTGCTCGGCGACCTCGGTGGTGAAGAAGCCGGTGTGGGCGTAGGCGCAGCGGTCGATCTGGCGGTGCATGGCGGCGATTACTTCCGGATGGCCGTGGCCGAGCGAAGACACCGCGGCGCCGCTGCTGGCGTCGATGTAGCTGTTGCCGCTGCTGTCGCGCAGCACGATGCCTTCGCCGCCGACGGCGACGGGCGGCGTGTGGCGCAGGCTGCGGTGGATGATGTGGGTCATGGCGCGGTCTCCCTCGGGTTCGACAATGACGCTTGACGATAAGCGCGCCCGGACGCTGTTCTTTTGATTTTTGCCGCACGCCGTGCGAATATTTCCGTGAATCCATTTTTGGACCACACATGAGCGAACGCCTCGGCCCCATTCCGGATGCAGACCTGACTGACGCCCAGCGCGCCGCCGCGCGCGAAATCGCCGACGGCCCGCGCGGCGCCCTGTACGGGCCGTTCGTGCCGCTGCTGCGCAGTCCCGAGCTGATGGGGCATGCGCAGCGCCTGGGCGAATATCTGCGCTACCGCAGCGCGATCGGGGTGCGCTTGTCGGAACTGGCGATCCTGGTCACGGCGCGCCGCTGGAGCCAGGAGGTCGAATGGGCGATCCACGCGCCGATTGCGCTGCAAGTGGGGATTCCGGCAACGGTGATCGCGGCCATCGCGGCGCGGGAGCGCCCCGGGGACATGCTGGTGGACGAGACGGTGGTGCACGACTTCTGCGTCGAGCTGCACGAGCAGAAGGCGGTGTCGGATGCGGTGTATGCCAATGCGCTGGCGCTGTTCGGAGAACAGGGCGTGGTGGATCTGGTGGGGATTTGCGGGTATTACACCTTGCTGGCCATGACGATGAACGTGGCAAGGACGGCGGCGCCGGAAGATGGGGCGTGGAGGTTGCCGGAGTAAACCGGCACCGCCGCGCGGCGAGAACAACGCTCTCACCGCGACGGCAGCCAGGCATCACGCCTTCGGAAACGCCACCACTTCCGCCTGCTGCTCACCCAGGCCGGCGATCCCAAGCCGCAGCTTGTCGCCTTTCTTGAGGAAGCGCTGCGGCGAGCGCCCCATGCCCACGCCCGGCGGCGTGCCGGTGGTGATGATGTCGCCCGGTTCGAGCGTCATGAAGCGCGACACGTAGCTGACGATTCTAGCAACCGTGAAGATCATGTTCGAGGTATTCCCGGTCTGCATGCGCTTGCCGTTCAGTTCCAGGTACAGGTCGAGGTCCTGCACGTCGTAGATCTCGTCGCGCGTCACCAGGAACGGGCCCACCGGCCCGAAGGTGTCGCAGCCCTTGCCTTTGTCCCACTGCGAACCCAGTTCGAACTGGAACGCGCGCTCGGACACGTCGTTGACCACGCAATAGCCGGCCACGTACTTCAGCGCGTCTTCTTCGCCGACGTATTGCGCACGCGTGCCGATCACCACGCCCAGCTCGACTTCCCAGTCAGTCTTCTTGGAACCCTTGGGCAGCTGGATCGGATCGTCCGGACCGTTCAGGGAGCTGATCGCCTTGGTGAAGAACACCGGCTCGCTCGGCACCGCCGATCCGGTTTCCGCCGCGTGGTCGGCGTAGTTCATGCCCACGCCGATGAATTTGCCGACGCCCTTGACCGGCACGCCCAGGCGCGGGTTGCCGCGTACGGGCGGCAGGGTCTTGGCGTCGAGCTTCGCGAGTTTGCGCAGCGCCTTGTCGGACAAGGTTGCGGCGTCGATGTCGTCGACGATGCCGGACAGGTCGCGCAGGCGGCCTTCTTCATCGAACAGGCCCGGTTTCTCTTTGCCCGGACGGCCATAGCGCACCAATCTCATCGTGTTTTCCTGATAGTTGAATCGAAAGGGGCGATGATACCAAGGATCGGGCGCAGGTCTTCGCTACTGCGTTCCCTACTTGCTCAGCAGGTAGGCGCTGATGTCGAGCGCATCGCGCTCGCTCACGCCCAGCGTCGGCATCGCGTTGCCCGGATCGAGCGATTGCGGATCGCGGATGAAGCGCACCAGGTTGGCCTGGTTGTTGGGCACCTTGCCGGCGATGTAACGCCGTGTCGACAGGTCGTTCAGCGGACGCCCGACGTAGACCTGCGAGCCGGCCACGCTCGGCACCACGTGGCAGGAGTGGCAGGCGTATTGGGTCAGCGCGATCTTGCCGCGCTGCGGGTCGCCCTGCACGCCGGGCGGCGGCCGGTCGGACCCGCAGCCGGCCAGCAGCACCGCTGCAGTCAGCACCATCGCGAGGCAGGAACGATTCATGATCCCTCCCGCTCGGAACTGGCGCGCGCCGATTGCTGCACCTTGGGCGGCACCGCGTCCACGCCGGCCTGCTCCGCCGTCATGCCCTTGAAGTCGGCCGGCGTCATGACCGGCATGGCGGCCACGAAGGCCACCACCGCCCACAGGTCGCTGTCGCTCAGGTGGTATTCCCAGGCAGGCATGCCGCTCATCTTGATGCCGTGGCGCGTGATCCAGTACAGCTCCCGCGTTTCCCAGTTGATGTCGGCGTCGACCAGCGGTCCCGGCACCGGCTGCATGCTCATGCCGTGCTTCGACGGCGCCACGCCCGGCCCGCCGTGGCATTGCAGGCAGTTGGCGCGGTACAGCGCGGCGCCGCGCAGCAGCTGCTCGGGCGCGCCCAACGCCGGCACCGCGATGTCTTTCGCATGGTTCTGGATCGAATACTGCAAGCCTTCCTCGAACACGGTGTAGATCAGCGGGTAGTGCGACTCGGTCGCGCTGATGTCGTAGAAGCCGCCGCGCAGAACGATCAGGCCGATGACGGCGCCGGTCGCCCCCGCTCCCAGCAGGGTCAGCACCATGGTCTTGAAGATAAGTCGTGCGCGATTGGATAGCATCACTTAGGGTGTTCTGTTAAATAATTGACATGTAATTTCTTGTATTATAAAAGCCACAGCTTTTTTACGATTTATCAAACGTGCGCAACCTTTATTGTCATTACGAGCGTTTTAGACGCGTTTTACGCACAGTTGCGCTGCTGTCGTGCGTGACGCTCGTCAGCGCCTGTCACCAGAACGACGCCAGCACCGAAACCAGCCGCGTGCCCGGTGGCGATCCCGAACGCGGCCGCCTGCTGACCCAGCAGTACCAGTGCGCGGCCTGCCATTTCATTCCCAACGTGCAGGGCGCCAACGGCGACGCCGGCCCTTCGCTCGAATACATGGGCCGCCTGAGCTACATCGCCGGCGGCATCCCGAACCAGCCCGAGAACATGATCCGCTTCCTGCAAAACCCGCCGGCCGTGAAGCCTGGCACCCTGATGCCGGCGCTCGGCATTTCCGACGAAGAGGCGCGCCACATGGCGGCATACATGTACACGCTGCGATGAGCACCGCCAATACCGCCCCCTTGAGCGAGCTGCAGTCCGTCCTGCATCCGGCCGGCGCCGACGCCGCCATCATTCACCAGTTCTCGTGGGTCCTGTTCGTCGGCGGCACGATCATTTTTGTCGCCGTGATGGCGCTGCTGGCGCTGGCCATGCGGCGCGGCATGCAGAAGGACGCGCGCCCGGTGCGTCCGATGCTGTGGATCTTCGGTGGCGGCATCGTGTTCCCGGTCGTGGTGCTCACCGCCCTGCTCACCTGGAGCACCTGGCGCAGCGTCGAACTGGCGCCGCAAACCTCGCACCAGGCGCTCACCATTTCCGTCACCGGCAAGATGTGGTGGTGGGAAGTGCGCTACCGCGATCCCGCCAATGGCCGCGAGATCGTCAGCGCCAACGAGATCGTGATCCCGGTCGGCGAATCGGTGTACCTGGGCTTGACGGCGTCGGACGTGATCCACAGCCTGTGGGTGCCGGCCCTGGCCGGCAAGCGCGACATGATCCCGGGCCGCGTCACGGGCCTGAACCTGCGCGCCGACAAGCCGGGCGTCTACCGCGGCCAGTGCGCCGAGTATTGCGGCGAACAGCACGCGCGCATGGCCTTCCATGTGATTGCCCTGCCGCGTCCCGAATTCGACGCCTGGCTGGCGCGCCAGGCAGCGCCAGGCCTGGCTGCCGACACCCAGCTGCTGCAGCGCGGGCGCGCCGCCTTCCTCGAGCAGCGCTGCCAGGCCTGCCACACCATCCGCGGCGTCACCGACAGCCCCGAGAACATGCAGCAACAGATCGCCGACACCTCGCGCCTCGGCCCCGACCTGACCCACGTCGGCAGCCGCCGCACGATCGGCGCCGCCACCCTGGACAACCACCGCGGCACGCTGGCCGGCTGGATCGCCGACCCGCAAGCGATCAAGCCGGGCGTGTTCATGCCGCCTTCCAACGACCTTGACGGCGAGACCCTGCGCGCGCTGGCCACCTACCTCGAGCACCTGAAATGACGCGCGACGACGCACTCCCCAACTCACTACCCCGCCCACCGCTGGAACTGACCCGCCTCGAAGAAGTCTGGGAAACCCCGCGCGGCTGGCGCTTCTTCAAGAGCGTCAACAACACCAACATCGGGCTGATGTACATCGGTACCGCGATCCTGTTCTTCATCCTGGCCGGCATCCTGGCCCTGATCATGCGGGTGCAACTGGCGGTGCCGGACAACGACCTGGTGGCAGCTTCCACCTACAACCAGATCTTCACGATGCATGGCACCGTGATGATGTTCCTGTTCGCGATTCCGATCGTCGAAGCGATCGCCGTCTACCTGCTGCCGAACATGCTGGGCGCGCGCGACCTTCCCTTCCCGCGCCTGTCGGCTTACGCCTTCTGGTGCTACGCCTTCGGCGGCCTGGCCTTCTTCTGTACCCTGTTCTGGGGCCTGGCGCCGGATGGCGGCTGGTTCATGTATCCGCCGCTAACCGGCATGAAGTATTCGCCGGGGCTGAACGCCGACTTCTGGCTGCTCGGGATCGGCTTCATCGAGATCTCGGCGATCGCCGGCGCGATCGAACTGATCGTCGGCATCCTGTTTACGCGCGCGCCGGGCATGACCCTGCGCCGCATGCCGGTCTACGCCTGGGCCATGCTGGTGGTGGGTGTGATGATCGTGATCGCCTTCCCGGCCGTGATCGCGGGCACCGCGCTGCTGGAACTGGAGCGCGCCTTCAACATGCCGATCTTCGAGGCCGAGCGCGGCGGCGATCCGCTGATCTGGCAGCACCTGTTCTGGTTCTTCGGCCACCCCGAGGTCTACATCATCTTCCTGCCGGCGGCCGGCATGATCTCGACCATGATCCCGACCATCGCCCAGAACCGGCTGGTGGGACGGCGCACCATCGTGGTCGCCCTGGTGGGCGTGGGCATCTTCAGCTTCGGCCTGTGGGCGCACCACATGTTCACCACGGGCCTCGGCACGCTCGAGATGACGCTGATCTCGGCGGCCAGCATGGCGGTCGCGATCCCCACCGGGATCCAGGTGTTCGGCTGGATCGCCACGCTGTGGAGCGGACGCGTGACGATGAATGCGCCGACCCTGTTCATGCTCGGCTTCATGTTCATCTTCGTGCTCGGTGGCCTGACCGGCGTGATGGTGGCGGTGGTGCCGTTCGACTGGCAGGTGCACGACACCTATTTCATCGTCGCCCACCTGCACTACGTGCTCATTGGCGGCATGGTGTTCCCGGTGTTCGCCGCCATCTACTATTGGATCCCGCTCATCAACGGCAACACGTTGTCCGAGAAGTGGGCGCGCCCGATCTTCTGGCTGCTGTTCGGCGGCTTCAACATCAGCTTCTTCCCGATGCACGTCACCGGCCTGTTCGGCATGCCGCGCCGGGTGTACACCTACTCGCACGAGATGGGGTGGGACTGGCTGAACATGATCTCGACCATTGGCTCGTTCCTGTTCGCGCTCGGCATCCTGTTGATGATCGTCGATGCGGTGCGTACCCTGCGCCGTCCGACCAAGGAGGTGGGCAATCCATGGAATGCGGCCACGCTCGAGTGGCTGCCGTCGGAAGACTACGGCAACCGCAGCATCCCGAAGATCACCAGCGACGATCCGCTGTGGGACCAGCCGACGCTGTCGCAAGAAGTGGCTGATGCGCGCCATTACCTGCCGAATACCGCCACCGGCAAGCGCGAGACCATCGCTACCAGCCCGGCCAGCGCCAAGCCAGCCTACCTGATGATCCTGCCCGGCGACAGCTGGCTGACCGTGCTGGGCGCCTTCGGCACCGCCGGCTTCTTCCTGCTGCTGACGGTGAAGGCGATGGTGCTGGCCTTCATCTGCGGCATCGTTGCGATCGGCTCGATCATCGCCTGGCTGTGGCAGTCGGACCGCTCGGTGCCGCTGCGCGAAGTCGACATCGGAGGCGGCGTCACGCTGCCGGTGGGCGCCGTGGGCATGCGTTCGCACTCGTGGTGGGGCACCTTCATCATGCTGATCGTGATCGGCCTGATCTACTCGTCGTTCGCCTACGTCTACATCCACACCTCGATGCGGCTGCAGATCTGCCCACCGCCGGGCGCCTCGCTGCCGGACACGCTGTGGACGCTACTGAACGTCGGCCTGCTGCTGGGCGGCTCGCTGCTGGTGTGGCTGAGCGACCGGGTCAAGCAAAGTCTCACGCCGTGGCTGCTGGTCGCAGCGCTGGTGTGCACCACCGCCGCCTTCGGGGTCGACCTGCATGGCTGGCGCCTGGTGCAGCTGGACTCTACCCGCGACGCCTGGAGCGCTTCGATCGCGATCCTGCTCGGCTTCCAGGGCGTGATGCTGTTCGTGCTGCTGCTCGCCGCGCCCTACCTGTGCGTGCGCGCCTGGCGCCGTTTGATCAAACCGGAAAACCGCGCCACGCGCGACAACATCGCGCTGATCTGGCACTACGTGACGCTGCAGGGCATTGCGGGCGTGCTGGTGGTGCGCGGCCTGCTGCTGGTGATGGAGTAAACATATGAGCGACCATTTCCTGCGCCGCGCCACCGGCGCTTCGCTGCCCTTCCTGATCTGGGCCGCCCATTTCGGCTTCTGCTACATCGTGGCCGCCGCCCAGTGCACGCCCGGTGGATGGCGTCCCGAGGGACCGAATCCATATCTGCTGGGCGTGGTGACGCTGGCCGCGCTGGGGGCCTGTGCGTGGATCGGGATCGCGGCGCACAAGCGCCTCAAAGCCTCGGCTCGCAAGGAGTTCACGGATTATGTGGCGGGTATCGGGGCGGTGCTGTCGATCATTGCGATCGTGTGGACCGGGATTCCGGTGCTGCTGGTGCGCGGCTGCGTTTGACATCGTAGGGTGGACGGCGTAGCCGTCCACCCTACCGTGCGTCGGGCGTTACGCGCCAGATCACGTTGCCGACGTCGTCGGCCACCAGCACGGCGCCTTTCTTGTCCACCGCGACGCCGACCGGGCGGCCATAGGCTTCGCCTTCCCCGTTGATGAAGCCGGTCAGCAGCTCGACCGGCTTCCCATTCGGCATGCCGTCCCTGAACGGCACGAACACCACGTTGTAGCCCGCATGCGGACGGCGGTTCCAGGACCCGTGGTTGCCGATGATGGCGCCGTGGCGGTACTGCTCCGGCAGCAGCGCGCCGTCGTAGAAGGCCAGGCCGAGCGCGGCGACGTGGGCGCCGAGCGCATAATCCGGCGCGATGGCCCTGGCCACCAGGTCGGGCCGTGGCGGCTTGACGCGGGTGTCGAGGTGCTTGCCGTAGTAGCTGTACGGCCAGCCATAGAAGCCGCCGTCCTTCACCGAGGTCAGGTAGTCGGGCACCAGGTCGCTGCCGATCAGGTCGCGCTCGTTCACCACCGTCCACAGGGCGCCGCTGTGCGGATTCCAGGCCAGGCCATTCGGGTTGCGCAGGCCCGAGGCGAACACGCGCGTTTTGCCGCTGGCGATGTCGATCTCCAGGATCGCGGCGCGGTTCTCTTCGTTCTCGATGCCGTTCTCGGCGACGTTGCTGTTCGAGCCGACCGTGGCGTACAGCTTGCTGCCGTCCTTGCTGGCGATGATGTTCTTGGTCCAGTGGTGATTCAGCGGCCCGCCCGGCAGCGGCGCCACCAATTGGCCCTTGTCGAGGATCTCGGTGGCGCCTTCCTTGTACGGGAAGCGCAGCACGCCGTCGGTATTGGCCACGTACAGGGTGGCGCCCACCAGCGCCATGCCGAACGGCGAATGCAGGTCTTTCAGGAACACCCGTTTCAGGTCGGCGACGCCGTCGCCGTCGGTGTCGCGCAGCAGCGAGATGCGGTTTGCGCTCGGCACGCCGGCGCCGGCTTTCGCCATCACCTTGCCCATCACGTAGCCTTTGATACCGCCACCTTCGCGCCTGGGCGCATTGGTCTCGGCCACCAGCACGTCGCCGTTGGGCAGCACGGTCAGCCAGCGCGGATGGTCGAGCGCGACGCCGAAGGCGTTCACCGCCAGCCCGGCCGCCGGGGTCGGCATGCCGCCGACTGGCCAGCCCTTGGCCGGCGCGATGTTCACGGTCGGGATTAACTGCTTGTCGGGCGCCTTGAGCATCGGCTGCGGGCCGACGTCGGCGCCGTGCTGCAGGGTCGATCTGTCGCCGCAGGCGGCGAGCAGCACCAGGGTGGCGCCGAGGCACAGGCGTGGCAGTCGATTGCGCATGGAGGTTTCCCCGATAGACGAATGCGCAATTCTATATTGACGCCGCACGATGCCGCGCCCGTTACGGCCGAGCTGAAGCTCGAACTTCAGCTGTATCAGGCTTCGGCCGCCGCCGCGGCATCCTTGCGGCGCCGCGCGAACAGCCACAATCCGGGCAGCTGGATCAGCACCAGGAGGGCGAAGCCGACGCGGTAGGCCTGCGCCGGCGCGTGGCCCAGCAGGTCCGGCGGCCACAGGCCGACCACCAGCCCGAAGCCGGCCTGCACCAGAAAGGCGCCGATGAAGATCAACAGGTTGAGAAAAGTCGCCGCGCGCCCGGTCAGCTCGCGCGGCATGGCCTGGGCCACGATCGCGTACTCGATGCCGGTGATCGTGCCCACCAGCGTGAACAGCACCGACAGCACCTGGAAGCTGGGCCGGTAGCCAATCACGAACGCCGCCTGCACCAGCACGAACACGGTGATGCCGGCCGCCGCCACGTCGAGCGGCGGCATGCCGCGCCGCCCGGCCCATTCGGTCAGCATGCCGACCGCGATGGCGCCGAACACCACCGCCGCCATCCCCAGATACAGCAGATAGGCGACCGCATCCTCGGGATAATGCGCCACGTCGCTCAGCCAGCGCCCGATCCACAGACCCTGGATGCCGAAGAACACCGCATGCGGGATCAGCACCAGCGAGGCCACCGAGCGGAAGCTTGGGGCGCGCCAGACTTCGCGCAGCGCCGGCAGCAGCGGGCCGCGGCTGGCGGCCGGGCCGTCGCTCTTCGGGACCAGCAGCGCGATCAACAGGCCGGTGCAGGCCACCAGCGCCGCCAGCAGCAAAAACAGGCCGCGCCAGTCGGTGTATTCGAGCGCGGCGCGCACCGGCATGGTGGCGCTGGCCGCGCCCATGCCGCCGACCGCGATCAGGTAGCCGTGCACCGACGGCAGGCGGTTCGGCGCGATCCAGGTCGACACCGCTTTCACCGCCGCCATGAAGCAGCCACCCAGGCCGCAGCCCATCACGGCGCGCGCCAGCAGCAGCTGCATGAAGCCTTCGCCGCGCGCGAACAGCAGCGCGCCGAAGGAGGCCAGCAGCAGCATGCTCAGCTGCACCCGGCGCGGCCCGTGGCGGTCGAGCGCGATCCCCACCGGCAGCTGGACCAGGGCGAAGGCGAAGAAGAAGGCGCTGGTGAGCAGGCCGAGTTGTCCCGGCGTGAGCGCCAGCGACCCCACCAGGTTCGAGGCCAGCACCGCATTCACGTTGCGCAGCAGCGAAGACAGGTAGTGGCCGAGCGCGAACGGCAGGAACACGTAGAAGAACACCGCCAGCCCGGACAGGCGCGGCATCGGCAGTGTGGCCGGGGCCGGGCCCGGGGCGGCGGCGGGCTGCATCGGTCAGGCGGCGTCGGATTCGGCGGCGGCGCTGCCGCAGTCTGTCCCGGCATGGGTGCCGTGCTGCCCGCTCGGCACCAGCGGAATCACCCGTCCGCCGGGACCGCGCAGCGGGCCGCCGCTTTCCACTTCGAAGAAGAAGCGGTCGCGCCCGAACGCCGGTTTCAGGTGATCGAGCCAGGTGGCTTCGGCGTCGTACCTGGCGAAGAACGGCCGCCGCACCCAGTCGGGATTCCTCGCCTGCAGGAACTGCAGCGCGAACAGCTTCTCGCCATTGATGGTGACCACGCCGTCGATCACCACCTTGCCCGGGAAGGCGCTCATCGACGGCCCGCGCACGGTACGCGACAGGCCCGAGACCATCGAGTAGGCTTCCTGGAAGATCTCGTGGGCGCGCGCCAGCGGCAGCGCGAAGTAGTCGCGCGGGCCGGTGTCGCGCTCGACGAACATATAGTAGGGAATCGCGCCGAGGCGCACGCCGGTGGTCCACAGCTCGGCCCAGCTCTTCGGGTCTTCGTTGATGTGGCGGATCAGCGGCCCCTGCATGCGCAGCGTGGCGCCGGTGCCGACGATGCGCTTGACCGCCTGCTGGGCGATGGGGTGGCGCAGCTCGACCGCATGGTTGTAATGGCCCATGATGGCCAGGTTCTTGCCGGCGCCCACTACCCGCTCGAACAGGCGCAGCAGGTCGTCGCTGTCCTTGTCCGAGACGAAGCGCTGCGGCCAATAGGCGACCGACTTGGTGCCGATGCGGATGTTCTGGATGTGTTCCAGCTCGGGCGCCAGCAGCGGCTCCAGGATCTCGGTCAGCGAGCGGGTATTCATGATCATCGGGTCGCCCCCGGTGATCAGGACGTCGGTGACCTGCGGCTGGGTCTTCAGGTAGTTGACCAGCTCCGAGCATTCGCGCGCATCGAACTTCATGTCTTCCATGCCGACGAACTGCGGCCAGCGAAAGCAGAAGGTGCAGTAGGCGTGGCAGGTCTGGCCGGCGCTGGGAAAGAACAGCACCGTTTCCTTGTACTTGTGCTGCAGGCCCTTGAGCGGGGCGTCGTTCACGCGCGGCACGTTGTGCGTCATCTGGCCGGCCGGGTGCGGGTTCATGCGCATGCGGATGCCGTGCACCAGGCGCGCGATCGCCGCCTCGTCCTTCTTGTACAGCACCAGCTCGCGCAGCTGCTCGTACTCGTGCGCCGGCAGCATGTCGCGGTGCGGGAAGGTCAGGCGGTAGATCGGATCGTCGGGCACCCGCTTCCAGTCGATCAGTTCGTCCATCACGTAGGCGTTGGTGCGAAACGGCAGCACGTGGGACACCACCTGCACCGCCTCTTGCAGCTCGGGGGTAAGCCAGTCCCATTGGCGCGCGGTGGCGATCGTCTGTCGCGTGTACGGCTTGAACTTCGAGGGCGTCGGGGCGGGCGTGGTCACGGAGATTCTCCAGAAGGATGAGGCCAATCGGCGGCTAGTTGCCGGGAAGAACTCATCTTATGAAGCGCGTTGGCGCTCAGAATTGCCGTCAATCAATCTGACGCCGGGTGGTGTACGCGTCGGGACAAACCCGGTGCACGCTGGCGGCGAATGAGGCGGCGGCGCAACGGTCCGGGCCAGAGCCGGTGCCCCTTGTGCGGGCGCAAACCGCGGCCGGGCCGGCTGGCTACATTAGTGAATGCACTCAAGCAATATTTTAAAAGTACATCACCTGAAAGGAAGCCACCATGAAGCTGATCGCCACCACCGCCGCCCTGTGCCTGGCACTGGCTGCGAACGCCGCCCAGGCCAACGAGCCAACCGAGAAGGACGCCATCGCGATGGCCGAACGCGGCGCGGCGCTGATCAAGTCCAAGGGCAAGGACGAGATGATGAAACTCATCAACGCCAAGCACCCGGACTACGTGCAGGGCGCGCTGTACGTCGACCTGCGCGACATCAAGACCGGCATCGTGCTGGCCCACCCGTACAACCCGTCGATCGTCGGCAAGGACCTGACCGACGTGCCGGACGCCAACGGCAAGAAGTACCGGCGCGAGATCATCGAGCTGGCCGCGGCCAAGGGCAAGGGCTGGGTCGATTACCAGTACAAGAATCCGACCACGGGCAAGATCGAGCCGAAGACCACCTACATCCTGCGGGTGGACGACGTGGTGCTGGAAGCGGGGATCTACAAGAAGTGATTTTTGCCGACGCTGCGTCGGCTCATAGGAACTTGGATCCCTGCGGGGCCGCCCAGGCCTGCGCGGGGATGACGGTTTCATCGTTGGCTGAAAAGACACGCTTTATCAGCCCTCATGTCTATCGGAGTCTCCCCATGCTGAACAAACTGCGGATCGGCCAGAAGCTGTTGCTGGCCCCGGGACTGGTGCTGGTCCTGTTGACCATGCTCTCTGCGGCCGCCTGGTACGGCATGGTGCGCCAGAACGCGTCGCTGGAAAACATGGTGCAGGTGCGCGCCGCGCGCCTGCAGGCGGTGGCCGACGTCGCTGGCGAGGCGCGCTTCGCGCACGCCAACATCTATCAATTGCTGGCCTGGGTCAACGGCAGCTTCGCCCAGAACCGGCTCGCCGCGCTCACCACCGACATCGGCAGCAAGCACGCCGCCGTGGCCGACAAGCTGGCCGCCCTCGGCAAGGTGGCCGACGCCGCCGAACGGGCGCCGATCGAAGCCTCGCTGGGCGCGCTGACGCGCTACCGCAAGGCGGTCAACGAGACCATCGAGATGGCCTCGGTCGACCAGTCGATCGCCACCAACTCGATGCAGAAGGCCGAGCAGCAGTTCGTCGCGCTCGACGCCGAGCTGGCGCGCTTGGCAGCGCTGGAGAAAAAACTGAGCGTGGACGCGCACGCCGCCGCCAAGGACGAATTCCGCGCGCTGGGCTGGACCATGGCCGGCCTGGTCGTGCTCTCGATCGGGCTGTCGCTGGCGGTGACGATGCTGGTGCGGCGCGCCATGCTCGGCTCCATCAAATCGATCGCGCAGACCGTGGCCGAACTGGCCGAGGGCCGGCTCGACGCCCCGCCCAACAAGGCGCTCGGACGCGACGAGATCGCCGACACCGCGCGCGCGCTCGACCACACCATCGCGCGCCTGAACGCGGCGCTGCACAGCGTGATGGATTCGGTGCGCTCGATCGACACCGCGTCGCAGGAAATCGCCAGCGGCAACCTGGACCTGTCGACCCGCACCGAAATGCAGGCCGGCTCGCTCGAGCAGACCGCCAGCACCATGGAGACCTTGACCACGGCGGTCAAGGACAATGCCGACAACGCGCGCCAGGCTTCCAGCCTGGCGGCGGAAGCGGCGCAGCTGGCGGCGCGCGGCGGCCAGGCGGTGGAGCGCGCGGTGAGCACGATGGAATCGATCCAGGCCAGTTCGCGCAAGATCGTCGAGATCATCGGCGTGATCGACGGCATCTCGTTCCAGACCAACATCCTGGCCCTGAACGCGGCGGTGGAAGCGGCGCGCGCCGGCGAACAGGGACGCGGCTTCGCGGTGGTGGCGGCCGAAGTGCGTACGCTGGCGCAGCGCTCGGCGGCGGCGGCGAAAGAGATCAAGGCGCTGATCGCCGACTCGGTGAGCATCATCGAGACTGGCAACGCCTCGGTGCTGGACGCCGGCGCCAGCATGGGCGACATCGTCTCGTCGGTGCGCCAGGTGAACGACATCATCGGCCGCATCAGCGTGGCCAGCACCGAGCAGGCCGACGGCATCGCCGAAGTCAATCGCGCGGTGGGCCAGATGGACAGCATGACGCAACAGAACGCGGCGCTGGTCGAGCAAGCCGCGGCGGCGGCGGCCAGCCTGCACGAGCAGACCGTCAACCTGGCGCGCGCGGTGGCGATCTTCAAGGTGGCGCCGACTGCGGGCGAAGTTGCACCGCTGGCGCAGTCGGATCAGATTCAAGAGCCGGAGGCCGACTTCCACGGCGTGGACGAACGGCGCGCATCCGGCAGCGCCATGCGCGGCGGACCGGTGCGGGCCTTGCCTGCAGCGACGGCAACGACGGCGGCAACGGCGTCGGCGTCGGCGTCGGCGCGGCGGCGTGCCTGAATGATCGTCAGGACGGCGCCGAAGCAGCGCTAGCGGAACGGCCGGCTCACGAAGCGCGAGCCGGCCAGGCCGAAGCGCCACGGCACGTCGACCGCCTTCGAAATCCCGATCCGCGGTCCGGCAATCACCGATAGTCCCGGCGGCGCCGCCAGCAATTCGAACGGCGCCGCCGCCAGCGACATCCCGTTCATCTCGCGCGTCACGCCCAGCGCCTGGCACAGCTTGCCCGGCCCGGAACACAGCAGCCACTCGTCGTCCGCATCGCGCCGCGCGCGCATCAGTTCCAGCCCCGCCACCGGCTCCAGCGCCCGGATCAAGACCCCGGCCCCATGCCCCGCTTCGCGGCACACGAAGTTCAGGCACCAGTGGATGCCGTACGAGCGGTACACATAGGCATGTGCCGGCGGGCCGAACATCGCCGCGTTGCGCTCGGTCGGCCCGGAATACGCGTGCGAGGCTGGATCCTCGCGGTCATACGCTTCGGTCTCGACGATGCGTCCGCCGACGCCGCCGACCAGCACCGTCACCCCGATCAGTTGCTGCGCCACCAGGTCGGCCGGCGCCATGAAGTCGATTCCTGCAATTGTAGAAATAGCCATGAGGCGATTCTAGCGCGGGGCAGGCCGACCCGCCGTCTTGGTGAAACCAGCACAACAATTGCCGGAAAATGTAATTGCTTTGCTGCAATGTCGATTTGACTCGGGTATAGTGAGCACTGTAATCCAGCACCTATTTTGTTCGCGTTCCCCCGGTCCGCGTTTTCCTTGCGCCCGTCGGCCGCGTTCCCCGTAGCATTTCAACACCATTTCCATGAATACCGTCGCCGAGCCCATCCAGCAGATCGACCAGGTCGATGCCCTGATCAAGTCGATCCGCATTCCGCCCCGGCCCAGCCTGCTGGCCGACCTGCAGCGCGAACTGGCTGCCGAAGACCCGTCGCTGGACGCGATCGGCAAGATCGTGGCGAGCGACGTCGGCATGTCGGGCGCCCTGCTCAAGCTGGCCAACTCGGCCATCTACGGCGGCCGGCGCAAGGCCAAGTCGGTCGAGCAGGCGATCCTGTTCCTGGGCATCAACCAGGTGGCGGCGATGATGACCGGGCTGCTGGCGCGCCAGGCGATTCCCGCCAACAGCGCCGCCCTGGCCAGCTTCTGGGACATCTCGACCCGCCGCGCGCACGCGATGGTGTTCCTGTCGCGCCGCCTGCGCATGGGCGAGCCGGACGTGGCGCATACCTTTGGCCTGTTCTGCGACACCGGCGTGCCGCTCTTGATGGATCGCTTCCAGGACTACGGCGCCACCTACGCCGAAGCCTCGCTCGAAGCCGAGCTGCCGTTCACCGCGCTCGAAGACCGGCGCCACCAGACCAGCCACGCCGCCATCGGCTGCCTGCTGGCGCGCAACTGGGGCCTGTCGGACCACGTCGGCTGGGCCATCCTGCACCACCACGATTTCGCCATCCTCGACGACGCCTCGACCGCCTCCGGCGTGCGCTCGCTGGTGGCGCTGTCGCTGCTGGCCGAGAACGCCATCTGCCGCTACCAGGGCCACGCCGAATCGCTGGAGTGGAACAAGGGCGGCGCGGCGGCCTGCGCCTACCTGGGCCTGTCAAGCGAAGAGACCGCCGAGCTGCTGGACGAATTGTTGGAAGCGTTCCACGAAGACTGAAGTGTTTTGTCTTTTCTCAGTTGCAAACGCATCGTTGATCGAAACGAGGCCTCGCAAAGAGAGTGGACATGGACGCATTGTTGCTCCACGCTCCAGGTCGCAACGTGAAAATGCGTGAATCTTTCTCTGCGGCAAGATGCTATTCTGTTCAATAACCCGGTGTGCCCATCACACCGAAGCGGCTGTCCTTCAGGGCGAGATTCCATACCCTTGATGACTGAATTTGAATAGAAACATCCTTGGTGTGTGAGATCGGGAGTCCATGCAGGTAAATTCTTCGCCGGCGCAGCGCGCGCGTGTTTTTCTTGGGACCTTATTCTTCCTGGCCTGTGGCTTGTCAGCGCCGACGGCGCTTGCCGCACCTGATCTGAAGTGGGATCTGTCGTACCGGTCGGCGCTGCGGGAACATCCGATCGCCGACAATGAATTCATGGCGTTCTGGCCGGCTCGCTACCCCAAGCGGGCCATTCACGACAAGCTGGCCAATTATGCCGGCGAACGGATCGAGGCATCGCTGCTGATCGAGCGGCCGGATGGCGATTCCGGCCATCCCTTCGCCAGCTGGTACATCAAGACCAGGACAACTGCGCAAGTCTGCACCTTGTACAAAGAGCCGCACAGGCCGTGCAAGCAGCTCGACCCTGCGCGCACCGAAGCTTTCATTAGCGAAGTCATGAATTTCAAGCCGCTGAAGTTCACGCCGTCGAAAGAGAACCAGATTGGCGATGTCGCCGGCACGCCAATCCTGGTCAACTATGTCGGCTTTATCAGCGTCTATGTGGATGGTCGCGCGCTGCAGCGTCCGATTGCAACGGTCGAAGGCGAGCGTTTGTCGGATGCCATTGCAAAGGTACAGCTGACGCCGCAAGAACTGAAAGAACGCGAAGCGCAGATCGAGCAACAGCGTCGCACGGCGGCGTTTATTGAAGCGGTGCGCAATGGTGATATCGACACGATGCGCCGTCTTATCGATCAGGGCCAGAACATCGAAGATGCGCGCAATCATGAATCCCCGGCGATCGCCATTGCGGCACACGCCGGACAACAGGCTGCCGTTTCTTTCCTGCTGCAGCGTGGCGCCAGGATCGACGCTACTGAAAGCGCAGCGCTCAAGGCTGCGATAAAGGCGCGTAATAGCGAGATGGTCGACTATCTTTTAGCCAGAGGAGCCAAGGTCGAGCCGCCCCAGAATTCCCTGAGTACGCACGGCAAGGTGGACGACACACCGCTCGGCGTCGCGGTCAAACTCAAGGATTTAAACATGGCGCAACTGCTGATCCGGCGCGGCGCCAACGTCAATGCGGCCCAATGGACTCCCCCGCTCACCAGCGCCACACTGGCCCGTGATGTGCCGATGATGGACTTGTTGATCAGCCATGGAGCAAAGCCCGACCAGGCAGGAACCAACAACGACGACACCGCATTGATTCAGCTGGCGCAGTCCAGCGGCAATCTGACCCGGCCCAGGGAAGAAGTGCAACAGAATGCGAGCCCGAAAGCAGAGGCGGAACTGAAGAACATCGTCATGAAGCTGGTAGCCGCCGGCGCGAATGTCAATCACGTCACCGGCACCTGCAATACTGCGTATGACAAGGCGAAGTTATATGAAAGCGAAGGCATGGTGCGCCTGCTGGCGCAGCTGGGGGCCGACCCGCAACTGGGTGTGCGCTGCGTGGACAAAAAGAACGCAATCAACAGCTATGGAAGAGAAAATGCGGAATACAAGGCCAGGACCGAGATCGCCGGCAAGATCCGGAACTACCTGAAAGCGGAAGATTATCCGGGCCTGGAAGCGCTGTACAAAAAGCTCAACAAGCAATCCGAGCGTACCCCATCCGGCGTCTGGAAACTGGCCATGTTTGCCCCGGAATTCAAGAATTTCATGCAACAAACGACCAGAGCGCAATATTGGGCTTCGATCGACGAGCGGATTGGCAAGTGGGAAAAACAGTTCCCTAAATCGGTGCTTGCACGGATATTTCACGCCTACGCCCTGCGCCAGCGGGCTCTGGCGCATCGCGGCGAAGGGCCGGGCTCGTCGGTAAGCCAGGAAAACATCGATGCGATGACGACTTATGTGAGCGAGGCATACATGCTGCTTCAAAAATTCGAGCGGCAAGCGGCGAGTCATCCTGAATGGTGTCGGGTGATGCTGGAACTGATGCCTTATATTCCAGGATTCGTGCGCAACATCGATATCTCAGCGCAGCAATACGCACGTCTGCATCCTTACTATCACGAGCTGTATTTTACGGCGGCTGTCTATCTCGAACCGAGATGGGGAGGTTCGTTCGCCAGGATCGACGCGCTGGCCAAAAGTGCGGTAGCCGCGACGTCGGCAAACGAAGGACGCGGTCTCTATGCACGCATCTATTGGTATCTTGACCAGTTCTATTATTCAGGCAACCGTTCTTCGCGATCCGATGCCACCCTGTTCACCAAGACTGGCGTCAATTGGACAGAGATGCGTGCCGGTTTCGACGATATGGTCGCCCGCTATCCTGACCCATGGAACCTGAATGCGTATGCCTATTTCGCTTGCAAGGCACAGGATTTCAAGACCATGAATCGCGTCCTGGAACAGATCGGCGACAAACTGCTTTATCCCGTATGGCCGGGAAGCGATACGCTTGACGAATGCCTGCGCCATCAGGACACGGACAAGACTGTGCTGCGCTGACGGGCCGTTGTGCAGAATGACTTGACGATGGCAATGCATCGTGAGATGCATGCACCGCAAGCCGGGTTGCCGTCCTACCCTGCAACCGGCGCGTGGTGCGCCGAGAAGCGCTCGCGGTAGGCGCCCGGCGTGACGCTCATGCGGCGCTGGAAGGTGCGGCGCAGGTTCTGCTCGTCGACGTGACCGGTGAGCGCCGCGATGCGCTTGAGCGGCAGATCGGTTTCCTCGAGCAGGCGGCGCGCCGCTTCCAGGCGCAGCGTTTCCACCATCCTGGCCGGGGTGCGCCCCCGCTTTCGCCAGGTACACGCGCGCGAAGTTACGCGGCGACATATTCACATGGTCGGCCAGGCGCTCGATGCGCAGATCCTGGTCCAGGTGGGCCGCCACCCAGGCATGCAGCTCGACGAAGTCGTCGTATTCGGCGGCCTGCGCCAACAGCGGCGCGCTGAATTGCGATTGGCCGCCACTGCGCTTCATGAACATCACCAGCTGGCGCGCGGTGTCGATCGCGACCTTGTGGCCGAAGTCGGCTTCGACCAGCGCCAGCGTCAGGTCGATCCCGGCCGTCACGCCGGCGGACGTCCACACGGCGCCGTCGCGGATGAAGATCCGGTCAGGGTCGACCTCGATCGCCGGATAGGCTTGCTGCAGCCGTCCAGCCCATTCCCAATGGGTGGCGACGCGGCGGCCGTCGAGCTGCCCGGCGGCGGCCAGCAGGAAGGCGCCGGTGCAGACCGAGCACAAACGCCGTACGCCGGGAGCGCGCCGCCGTATCCAGGCGATCAGCGCCGGCGGCGTGGTGTACTCGTCGCCCTTGCAGCCGCCCGGCGCGATGATGGTGTCGATCGCCAGATCGTCGAGCGCTGCCAGCGCCACCGTCATGACCTGCAGTCCCGCGCTGGTGGTGATCAAACCGCCCGCCTCCGAGGCCACGCTCACCTCATACAAGGCTCGCCCCGACGCGCCGTGGCGGCGGCTGGCCGTGAACAGGGTCTGCACCGGCCCGGTGAGGTCGAGCAGGTTCATGTCTTCGTGCGCCAGCACCACCACCCGCAACGCGGCATACCGAGTCGTCATCTGTCTTGAACCTGTTTGGTTATCTGCCGCGACGCCGGCGCGGAGCGCTTCCAGCCGTCGCTCTCGTACTCGAGCGAGTCGGCGGTCTGCTGCGCCACCGCGCGGCCGTAATACTGGTCCACGATGTGCAGGGCCAGGTCGATGCCGGCGCTGATGCCGGCGGAAGTATATATTCTGCCATCCTGCACGAAGCGCACCCCGCCCACCACCTTGACCTTCGGGTAGCGCCTGGCGAGCCCTTCGAGCGTGCCGCGGTGCGTGGTCGCCGTCCTGCCGTCCAGCAGTCCCGCCTTGGCGACCCAGAACGCCCCGGTGCAGATCGAGACGATGGTCTTGTCGCGCCCACCCATCTTCTGCAGCCACGCAACCAGACCCGGTGCGCTGTCCATCGCAGGCACCACGATCAGGTCCGGCTCGGGCGCGCTATCGAAGCTGTAGTCGGGCGTGATCGCCATGCCCGGATGACGGTTGCCGGTGGTGCGGATGGTGGCCGTGCTGGCGCCGACCGTGTACAGCTGGAACGGCATGCGCGCATCCATGCCCTGGCCCTCATCAAGCAGGTGGATGCTGGAGAACACATCCCACGGCCCGGCGAAGTCGGTCGGCACCGCCTGCTCGCCCAACACGAACGCGACCTTGACCGGCAAGGGGTGACGCTGGATGGATGCGGCCTTGTCGGCACACCACGCGAGCTGGCTGGACAGCATCAGGATCAGGAAACTCGGAATCAGGAAGACATGCTTCATCGGGCACTTTCGGGAAATGTTAAGACCTTGCCAGTCTATGCATCCCGGTCGTGGCGAAGATGCCATCGGCCCGTCATTTCCTGCCAACGCGGCGCGTGGCCGATCCTAGAACAGCGCTGCCTGGCCCGCCGCTGGAGCCCGGTCCTGCACCTGTGCGAGACGGCGCCACACGTCGAGCTTCTGCTCGAAACTCAGCGCCATGTGCGCCGGCGAACTCGATGGCAGCACCACGGTGCGGTAGCCGGCGGCGTCGAACTGCGGTGCGAACTTGCCCGAGGCCTGGCCGTTGAAGCCGACAGTTTCCAGGCGCGGGCACAGGGTGCGCAGGCGTTCGAAATCATTCGCGGCCGGCTTGCGGATGGCGGAATCGAGGCTGCCTTCGCGCTCGCATTCGCCCAGCACGTCCCACAGGCCGACGCCGTGCGTCAGCAGGCGCGGCAAGCGCTCGGCGTAGGGCAGCGCGGCCAGGTCTTCGCCGACGACGGCCGAGATCAGGCGCCAGAACTGGTTAATGTTTTGGTCAATTTGACACCCAAAACAGCTTTCGTCTACGTTGAGTTTTATGAGATCATATGATCCCATCCGTTTGACGAGCTAGGCTTCTGCATTTGACATCCTACAGTACGCAGAAGTCGCCCTTTTTCGTACTGATTTTTGCTTATGCAATTACTAAGTAACGATGCCGGCACGACAGTGATAATTACGTGAAATTAACCGAGGAGAGTGAGACTTGGTTGCAAAACCGATACCGAAACCGTCTTACCTAACCTATTGCGATTACTTAGGGGCATTTAACGGTGAGCGCAGATGGCGCTCTAAGGATGGCAAACGTATCCTTACTTGGGATTCGTTGCACGGAGAAATTGAAGTTTTTAATAAGCGGGGTTATCACTTAGGCGCTATTGATGCGGTCTACGGCCACCTCGTCAAAGACGCAGTTCCAGGGAGAAAAATCGATGTCTAATTTCATTGATATGTGTGTTCAAGGAGACGTCCTATTAGAGGAAGTGGATGACTTCGTTGATGAATGGCATGAGGGCGCCGGCAATGGAGTCCCTCTACATACATATCTAGGGATGAATCGATCAGAATACTCATTGTGGACTGTTGATCCAGATGTGCTACCGTTCGTTGTTGCCGCAAGGAGAGAGAAGCGGGATGTTGCTGAAGTAATAGAGCAGTTTCATGCTCTTCCTTTAGCTGCTAGAGCAGACGGACCGCTGGCAGCAAGACAACTGCTGAAATGGCTAAAGTCCGAAGGATTGTGGGAGTGACCTCTTCTGTTGCTGTTAAATATGCTCAGCGAATGGTCCATAAGTTTGGACTTGTTCCGCCTGTCGATGTCGAGCTTCTGATTAGAGAACGGGCTGAGCTGACATATACCGCTATCCCAATGCAAGGTGTAGACGGCGTCTGCCTATACCTTAAAACACCGGGAAAAACAACAAAAGTAATTGTCAACTCTAATAATCCTCCACTACGTCAGCGCTTCACGCTGGCTCATGAATTAGGTCATATTATCATCCCTTGGCACACGGGAAGTATTGTCGATCATTTGGATCCGGATGAAGGTTATGCAGTTCAGGATTATCTAGAACTTGAGAACGAAGCGAATTTGTTTGCCGGGGAAATCTTAGTTCCTAGCAATTGGGCTCTAGCACTTCTTGATGACACCGCGAATTTAGCAGAAATCCATCGAATTATTTCTAAAGAATGCCATGTCTCTTCACACGCAGCAGCCGTTCGTCTTGCGCAAATCTTACCTAAAAATATTGTTTTTGCAGCTGATCGCTCAGGCACAGTAGAATTTTCTGGAAGGACTCCGGGAACTTTGGCTTCTTCGCCAGGCTGGGGGACGAAATTTGACTCTAACGCGTACAGTTATGCTACTTCCCACTTTTCTACCAAGCTTGGAAAACGTACTTGTCATTGGTGGATTTTGCCAAATACGGTTAGTGTTAAAATAGAAGACCAAAGAGCTTGGCGCGAAATCCTGGATTCGATTGTTGATTCGTTTGGTTTACCTGAAAGCGATGCAAAAGATTTCAAAAAGAGCATCAACGGAGTTGTAGCTTTTGCTAATGGTAGAGCAAGGCGTTCTGATGACTACTCTGTGGATAGCTTAATTTCTGCGTGTATGCAACGCTTCAGCGATCGGCCTGAGTTCAAATCATTTGTACAGAACTCTGACTTTGAGGCCTTCCTTGTCAAAAAAGCCGAATCCCTAGTAAACAAATAATCCCCAAATCTGCCGATATAAGTCGAGCTAAATTACCTCGTCGCAGCCTTGGCGGATATGCTTCTTCCTCAGCGGTCTAGGTGTTGCCGACGAGCTTGTAGCCGTTGTCGACATCGACGCGGAAACGCATTTTCGATAGCACTTCGGTGACTAAGCCACTTCTTCGATGGGTTCTTCTTTAGCTACGTTATTTTTTATGCGGTGCTGCCTTGAGCCGTGCCTTGTGTCGACGTAAAACGACAACGTCTCCATGACGAATGCCGCCGGTTCTCAGCGCCCGCGGGGCTAGACCGAGCCGAAATGGACATGCCGCAAGGGTGAAAAGACCGGGTACCGTGATCTGATAGACCTATATCGCGAACTGCGACGCGGGCTTAACCGAGGCAATGATCCTTAAAGTTCACGGTCTTCAGATTCTGGCACAAGTGACAAGGTGTTCGAATCATTTACGTCGGGCTTCCGGACAGTTGCCTCGTGGCTACCTTTACGCGTCAAGGCGTCAAGGCGTCAAGGCGTCAAGGCGTCAAGGCGTCAAGTATGTCCCACAGCGCTGACGTCCTAAGCTAGTAGCGAAGCAGGCGCTCGGCATAGACCGGCGCGACAGATCTTCCTGCACCGGGCTGCGATCACTTTCTTAAACTTCCCCGTATCTTAATCAATTGATGCAGTAGAGATGATACAGATCAACACTTCACCACTGTGGTGTAAAATGGTGCATTACATTACGATGGACTAGGGATGGAAGACCTGCCTATAAAAAACCTTGATAGTGGACGAACTATACGTGCATCAATCAGCTTTCCGATTTCTCAATATAATGAAATTGAAAAGATTGCACAATTAAATCGGGTCTCGCTCGCCTGGGTAGTTCGAGAGGCAGTCTACTCATATTTGAATTCTGCTTCATCAAACCCAATACCATCTCTTCAGAAAAAAGACTAAAGTATCCTTAAGAAAATGAACTCTCGGAATCAAGATTTCCAGGCGATAATGCTATCGCTTCAGAACGACTTAAACTTTTACTCAAGCCACGCTGCTGTTGCTGAAGGCGACTCGCTTGCATTGCTAAAAAAAATACCGGCACATTCTATTTCTTTGATCTTAACAGACCCTCCATATCATTCCACCAAAAAAAGCAACATATATGGAGATACTGCATTTGCAGAGGATCAACATTATTTGGAATGGATGGAGGAATATTCGAAAGAATGGAAACGAGTCCTTAAACCTAATGGCTCAATATTCTGTTTTTGCGCAACACCTATGTCAGCGCGACTTGAAGTGATGCTCTCACAAGAATTCAATGTCTTATCACATATTGTTTGGACAAAGCCAAACGATCCTGGATTTGATGGGTGGAAAGGCAAAATGAACAAAGAGGCACTCCGACAGTGGTACGCTCATTCGGAGAGAATATTGTTTGCTGAAGTTGCGTGTGAGGGCAATTTATTTCGATCCCCATTTGCGCAGATGTTAAGAGCTTTCCGAAAAAAGGCCGGGTTATCAATGAATGAATTGACCGAGGTAACGGGCGCTTATGGAAAAGTCAACCATGGTGGAGCTGTTTCGAATTGGGAAGCCGGTCGCAATACGCCAAGCCGTGATCAATATGAAAAAATGCGTGCTGCGATTTTGAATACTGGAAAAGTTGAATCAATGCCCCCTTACGAGGACGCAATTAGAGTATTCAAAATAGATAAGAGCAAAGAATTTACAGATGTGTGGACCTTTCCTTCAGTGCGGCCATATAAAGGAAAGCATCCTGCAGAGAAACCTGCATCGATGTTAGAGCATGCTATTGAAGCAACTACTCATCCGGGCGACATAGTACTCGACTGCTTTGCTGGATCCGGCAGTACGGCAATTGCGGCGTTAAAGCTCGGACGTCGCGCGGTTGCAATGGAAATCGAAACCAAATGGGCGGCTTACACTGCCGCCCGTATTCAGTCCAGCGTTAATGAAAAGCCGGCAGTACTTGAAACTGCCGCGACCCAAAAGCTCAAGAAAGAAATTCCTCAGATACCACTGTTTGAGGCCACAATCGAATAGCCATTGGCCGCGTTTCTTTGAAGCACTGCACTCATCCATTGCAACGTCTCGTTAATTCCAGAATCTTTAACGACCACGTTGCAATGATGGTGCCCCCAACCTAAGTTATAAGGACGATGGTTCCACTCACCCAGTCGCAACTCTTCTATGTGAAATAAATTTAACTGGGTAATTGTAAGGTCGAGCACTGCACGGCCTTGCGCCTGTTCCATCCGGCTAAAGAAACCCTGCGCAGACAGTGACTCAAGGCATAACGGACAAATTGCATGCCCTTGAGCGTTAATTATTCTTGCCCCATACAATTGATTTGAGTCGTTCAAACTAAGTCTTTGACATTCATCAAACACAGCCGATTTCCGCAGTTGGATTTGCTCAACTGTCATGCCATTGTCGCTTGCTATTTGCTCGGAGTCGTAACAGGACCAGAATAACGCTTCAAGCTGAAGGCGAGTTATTTCAATTGTATTGGCGCTTGCGTATTCATATACTCTGATTCCGGCCCCTTTTATAGAGGTCTCAGTAAAGCCCCAATTTATTTTTGCGCCTTCGCCGAGTGAAGTTGTTGCAGGAATGCGAGCAACAAACTGCCCCCCAAGATTTCCTACCCTACTAGTTGCGTGAACCCAGCCATAATTGTCAGGATTGAAATTGATCCACTGCTGTCTTGTTTCATAGAAAACAAGAGCATTGTACCCAAGATTTAATCCTTTTTGTGCCAGCTCATGAGTAAATGATGGCGAAGAGAAAAACTGATCTGGAGAGATCAATACGATATAACCGTTCTCGTAGAAGTTAGGAGTGGGAGGCCTCCAATACTCCCAAAATGGATACGGTATGATAACCGTACTATTACGAAGGACTCGGTTTTGATAGATTTCATCGTCGTCTGCGCCTCTTGTCTGGCCCGTCTTGTATAACTTCCTATGCAAAAGCTTAGGCAACGCTGGGATCCGTGTTTTGGCCATTTTTCGCTCGTTTAATTAGGAAGCGAAATTGTCGCACAGAAATTTAACTTGGTGCTATGTGTAGACAGAAAAACCACAGTTAGCCGTAGGAATAGGTGTAGTAGACAAGCAGTAGCAATGTTTACAAATTATATTTCTGAAACAAAGCTAATGTTATCAATGACTTAGGATACTACCCCAAACCAATGTACGCCCAATGTGTTGCAATTTATATTAGCAATACTTTTAACACATTGGAAAGCTATGACCTCTGAGAAAAAGGCCCCCGTCCTCTCCGAACGGGAGTTTCGCCAAGTTGTCGCAGTAACGAGAACGCACGAGCAGGCGAATCGTAACGTTACACTCCTCTACTTCTCCGTCGCGTTAGGGCTTCGCGCTAAAGAAATGAGCCTGCTGAAAGTTCAAGATGTGTTGACACCGAGTGGTACGATCAAGGATGAAGTACTGCGTACCCGCAGCACAACCAAGGGGCGGAAACAACGCCTTGTCTACCTCACTAACAAGGAGCTTCGCAAAGCGCTCTCTTTGTATCTGCGTGAACGAAGTGACAACGGAGCAGCCGCGGTCCGCCCTGATGCACCACTATTCAAGTCGAGAAAAGGCGGTCCTTTCAGTCCCAATACGATGCAGATGCTGTTCAAGCGTATGTACATCGCTGCTGGACTGGACCAAGCGTCGAGCCACTCAGGACGCCGGACCTTCGCCACGTCGCTGATCGAAGCTGGTGCCGATATCAAAGCTGTCTCGACCCTCATGGGGCATGCCTCCGTTGCCATGACTGCCCGCTACGTCGAGAACAACCCGATCCGACTGCGTCGTATGTGTGAAGACGTCCAACTAGGGATCTAGTGTTCGGATAGCTGGGGCTGACTTGTGTACAACATTATGCTATCTGCCTGCTCTGCTGTATATTGCCCCCGCCATGTAACCAGCTTTCTTATACAGTACTATGTCAACAGGTCCAGCTTCTCCCATGGACGACGACGAAGCCCCGGCCCGTCTTCCTCCGAAAAATTACAGCGAACAGGCAGCCACCTTCTTTCAGCGTGAATTCAAGCTTGTTAGCAAACAAGATCGAACCACAACTTTAACCGGCCTGGCCAGCCAGATCGACAAATGGCACACGAGTAGTAGGCACCAAGGAAAGCCCGCTCCAGAGGGTCTAGTTTTAGTAATGCCTGAGGGGTACGGCAAGAGCCATCTTGTGCTTGATCTCGTTGAACGCGGCTTCAAGGTTGTGTTCTGCTCAAAATCGCATAGCCAACTGGACGAGAAGGAGTTCGGTTTCAGGGATATGCATGGCCTGAACACGCACCGGGTCCTGTCGAAGCGGAAGCATTTTAGAACACAGCTTGAGCTGTTAGGAGTACCGGCGCACCACTTCAAATTCGTCGAGAGTATGCCTTCCAATCCTTACGCCCCGTCCGAAGTCGCCGTGTTTGACACCGTGGCCGCTTTGGAAAAACTGTTCGACGAGCACGACGTTCCATACAACGCCAATGAATTTTTCAGCGAGCACTACGAATTATTCGAAGCTGATAAAGCCATCGAGGCCGTAGACGCTGACGTGTACCTCGTCACCTTTGCCGCAATGCAAGCTATTGCAACTGGGAAGGGCATACGGTGGTGGAAGAGGATCGGCTGATTGAAAGAACGGTGTACAAAGAGTATGACGAAGACATAGATGGCGTACAGGAACAATCACCGGATGACAATGATGATCGGTTGCTGGTTAAAGCGGAGGGCGATTCATCAGATGCAAACGGGGGTCTCTCCCTCCGCAGAGCCGTGCACTACCCGTTTCGAAAGGTCGCAATAATTTACGACGACCCAGACCGCTCCGACGTTGATTGGTTCCGTCGTATTTCAGACGAGATGGCAGAGAAGCTTGAACACGCTAATGCCAAGCGAGCAGCTTGGCGAAATGAGAAGGAAGCTTCGGAGCACTGGTTTGAAAAATATCCGCATTTAGCCAAGGTGTTGTCCACCGGCCAGCGCGAGCGCAATGACCAAATTCGAGCCCAACCAAAACATAAGCTGTTCAGCTACAAAGAGTCGACGTTTCTTGAGCGACCTGCTGAGCTAAGTGTAGGACGCGGCCTCCAGGATGGCTACGTCTCCCCGAAAATCATCATTACGACCACGGAATGGCTGACAGGCTACTACGCTCTCCAGTCGCTGAAGCGTAGCGGTCTGCGAGCGGCGGACCATGTAGACTTGTTCCCTTCTACCGAATGTATTGTCACAGCAATATCGACAACGATAACCCGCAAACGCAATTATGCCGTCCTCATACCTATCGTCGAGAAGCTCAAGAAAGAATTTCCAGAGGAAGACGTTACCCTGATCGCTGACGGCATCGGTTGCGACCTGAACTTATCGAACAACAAGGGTCGAAATGACCTGGCTGAGGCAACAACGATAATCAAACTATCCTGGCCTCACCCGACCGTCAACGCCACCATCGGCGCGCACTTTGCCGACGTTAAAGACCCCGACTATGACCTGATGATTGCTACTCAGCTTGCCGACCTGGGGAACCAAGCTATCGGCCGCAATCAAGGATTTCGGTTTCGAGGGAAGCAGGCCATCGTTCTTGTTGACCCGAAATACTACAAAGTAATCATCGAGCGAGACTTGCTTCGCTACAAGTTGACGCCCTGGAGCTCGAAACTTCCTAACTTCAACAAGAAGACGACCAAGAAAGCCGCGCTCGCTGCTCTGAACTTCTCATCAGATCAGCCACCGTTAGAACGCCGTTTACTTGAACTGATACACAACTTCGAAACGTTTGGCCTGTCGACCGAAGCCCAGCTCCTCGTGGAACTCGTTCCAGAGCCACAGCGAGCGGCCTATAGTAAATGGTTAGCCGAGCACGGTTCGCCGGAGGCTCTGGCCGTCAAGGCAGCCGAAGAGGCAAACCGTAGGGCCAAAACCGCCGAGAAGGTCCGACGTCACAGGGAACGAAAAAAGGTACGGTAGGCGTCAGTCGCTACTCGTTTAGATCAGAACACACATCCGTGCTGTTCGATCGACTCGACACACCATCCCCTCGACAAGCGGAATGCGGGTTGAATCAATTGCGAACTAAGCATCCTAGTTGAGATGCCACGGGTTTTGTCATTTGAATAATGAAACGTGAAGCCTAACTTTTCGTAAAATCTGTTCCGACGATCTCGCTCTTCAGGAGTCGTCGCGTCTTCGCCTGCTAAGTCAATGTTTGCAACCGGAACAGCCTCAGGACGGCTCTTGATCCATCGAACGAGGGGAAGCATAAGTAAAGAACCAATGCCGATACCGCGCAGCGAGGCCCCTTCAAGCTCGATACGCCCGCTGCCGATCTGAACATGTCCTGGGTCGAACTTGTTTGGAGGCTCATAGTTCGCTTGCCACTCTGCAAGCCACACTCTCTGCTCAGAATCACGACCGTTCAATAGATGGTACGCTTCGACAGAAGCCCAATCATGGGTGAAGCAAAACGTTACTCCCAGAAAATACTCTCTACCGTCTGGATGAGAGAGCCGCAATACTTCGGCGCTAGCGTTCACTTATTCGTACCTTAGAAGGATCACAGGAGCAGCTGCCAAATTAACCAGCAGCTGCTAAATTTTATCGTGCCTCAGCCAATCGTTCCTTCTTGATCTTGATTGTGTACCCGGTGGTTTCCTTGACATGAGCGACAAGGGCATGCGTGTCAACGTCGAGCATACTCAGAAATCCATCATGCATGAGCACACCAGGAAATTTGGCGGTTCCAAACCAAGTGTGAATCGCATCCATAACCCTACGCTCAAGGCCGAGATAGATCGCGTGGCGATGCTCCGAGGCCTTAGTTTTGTGAGGGGCATAATGGCGTGCTTCAAACATAAGCATTGCACGCTCGTACTTGTCTGCCCAGATAGCAAATCGCCACATTTTCTTCACATCAGACACGAGCGACTTGATGAACGGATCCTGCTTTAGGCTTTCGAGTCGAGCCCGGTCCTCCCCCAATAGCCGGTAGATGGAACACCGAGAGTTAGGGGTGAGTGGCGCCCGGAAAAGTAGCGATTGCAGCAACCCCTTAGCCGAATCCAAATCGAGGCAGCAAAGTGTCATGACGTGCTGCCGAATTTCCGCTTTCTCACTGATAAGCCTGTCCACACTAGGGAACGGGTTGGCAGTATCAGGATGCATATCCCGATATTTTCTCGCTGCGTATTGACAGACCAATGTCGCAGCGCTGGCCTCAATGTCGTAGTCCCACCACCCGGCAAAAGCTATTCTCCTATCTTCACGGGACAGGTTTTGGATTGGATGATAACGGCGAGTACCGCTGTCGTTGTATTCAGGGACCGCCTCTCCGCTAATGATCGAACTATACTGTTCCGTAGCGACCTCGACCGACGAACGGTTTTCTACGCCAGCCATGGCGCACAACTTTTCGTAGCCGGACCTATTCAGAACGTATGAATACGAGCACTTGCCAACCTCATAGCTACCAACTTGCATCAATAGGTTAGCCCGAAGCCAGCCTCCGAACGGCTGGCTCATGTTGCCAAAAACCTTCCGCAGGCTTGCGCTGCTGATCTGTTTCGGACGCTTTTGACCAAGCAGACTATCGCACCATGTCAATACGTTTTTCAACCGCCGACAAACACGAGGGTCATCGATGTTGGGGACATAAGGGTTCAAAGAAAAAGTTGTCATAAACCTCACCGCTAAAGGAATTGATCAAAGGGTTTATGTCAACAAAAGGGCGCGAGGAGTCCTCACATCGGTTAGCGTGGGCGCGATATTGCCACGTACTTAAGAGAAAGAAAACTCGATGTGGTTTTGAGCGAACTGACGATATAGCCAGGCGCAAGCCACCGTATCCGCTGTACTTGTGTACAACATAATGCTTACCTCGCGGCGCTGTGGTGCCGTCCTCTCTCCCCAGCTCTGTAACTCGCTTTCTTATAACAATCATCCGCGCACACCCATCATCAAAGCGCACGACCTCGTATTCTTTTTGATCACTTATAAATAAAACAACTAAATTATCAAGGAGAACATCGTGACCGGGTATACCTTTGACCTTCCTCCGTCGGACGCGCTGGATAAATTTAGCAATCCGACGCCTCTTCCCTCTTACGAACCGGAACCACCGCTGGCCTTACACCAAGCCTCTAACTACGAACCGGACACACGTACTGTTACCCTACGTATGCCCGGCGCATTGGTTGATCGCCTCGACAGTTTGGCAGCCAACGGCGGTATCAGTCGGAGCCACGTCTTACGACAAATTGCTACGCTAGTACTCGACTCCATCAAGAATCATCCAGATATCGGAGATTACAACGTTCAAGTCGCACGCCTGTATAAGCGAGCGCGCGAACTAGTCTTGAGCGAGGGATATGTCTCAGCTGCATTGTTACAGCGCCATCTTCGTATTGACTATCACATTGCCATCCTGCTTATCGACGAGCTGGAGAAGAACCACACAGTTACGCCTCCCGATGAAGAAGGGCAACGGATATTGACGCTTCAGAAACTGATTGCGAACGCCAAGAGCGGTTCCTGGTACGAGCGCAGACATTCGTGACCCCGACCGTAACATTCGTCGTTACAATTTCACTGTGTACTTCTCTGGTGGTCTGTATAAAGTTGCCATATCAACGAACGAACCTTCATGCAGACTAGGAGAATTTATGACTGACGCCATCCAACAAATTGTTGACACCGCCACCACCACGGACCAGCAGGCGCATAAGCCAACGCCAATCGGCCGACTTGCGATTATCGAGGTAGACAAAGCACTGGCTGAGTGTGAGAAGACGGTCAAAACTCACTCGGAAACCGTAAAAGCGAAGCTGGCGTCTAACGCAGCTATCCCAGGCAACGTTCTGCGGGAACTGTCCCGCGCTAACGCGATGAAGGCCAAGCTCGTCATGCGCCGAATTGCTTTGCTTGTCGAGTCCGGCGACCACGCAGCACTGGAGCTGATCGACAAACTAATCAAGCTGAAGCCTGCAAAGACGGCGTAATAGGATCACGCGACAGCGCCTAGAAACAAACAAGGGCCAGCAGATGATGCTGGCTCTTCTTCTTTCTGACAGAGCATTGTTCATCAGATTGATGTTCAGAAGCCTTCGCCCATTGGGGCATATGATTCTATAACGGTTGTGAACGGAGGTCTCTGGGCCTCATCTGGAAGCCTTAGATAGTCCTCAAGTGCTACTAAGACAACTCAACTAAATTTGTCACGCCGCTGGCGGCGCAGCCTAGAATATCAACGCTTTACATCTTCAAAGATTTGCACAAATGACAATCGTTCATTGCCCCACTGGGACACTCTACAGAGATTCCCAGTTCAAGCGCTACATCATGGACGACTTCGGGAATACCGTGCTTTTTGACGGGATTGTAAAGGAACAGGCAGTGAGCTTTATGCTGACTGCCTTCGTATTTAATAAGGGCGATATCGGGCACTGAGCTGCCCTCCCCGTACGTTTATCTGAGTTGGTGATTGGGGCCTAACGCTGGTTAGCCGCGCAAGGCCATCCATGCTTCCAGTTTTTTGCCGACTGGCAGAGTGAAAGCAGGACTTGATGACGGAAGCTCGACAAGTCTTAACCTTGGGCTCAACCTCGTCAATTGCTTCGTACCGAGCTTGGCCGCTGTCCGCCCGTTGAACGCAATAACGGCTAAGTTCGGCAACGACGAGATCAGGCCAGCTAGATCATTAGCCTGGTGTTCCTTGATGTTCGCATCCAAGCTGCCCTCCCGCTTCGCGTCAGCAATCACGTCCCACAACCCAACGCCATGCTTCAGCAAAGTGGCGAGTCTTTCTTCGTAGCCAAGCTCGACTAGGTCGATGCCGATGACTTCCGAGATCAGGAACCAGAACGCATTCTGCTTGTTCCCATAGTACTGCCCTTGCTCTAAGGATTTCTCTCCAGGCAGGCTTCCCAAGATAAGTATCCTCGTCTGTGAATTCACAACGGGCGCAAAACATTGCTTTCTAGTCATCCTTCAGCTCCGGCCCTTGCCCTTATCGCTGCACGAGCTTGCGCTGCCCACTGCGTATTCACCTCGACGGCTTCGCCTCCCTTTACCACCCTCGCCATCCCGTTCCGCATGAAGGCGATGAAGTACCGCTCTGCCCGGTCTGCCTTGGTTGGCAAACTTCGCACATAGCTGGTTATCCGGTCCTCTTCGTATCCGTTCTCCCGCAAGCCTTCGGTGAGGCGCTCTAGCTTCGCAGTGTCGTAGTAGTTGCCGCCGGGGAACAGGTGCAGTGTGCGAACTGTCTTCTGTACTTCTGTCAGCATGCGGAAACGAAGGCTTAACTTTTCATCTAAGCTTGTGGCATCCGAGTGAAGCTGTTCCATCAGTCTGCTGATGGTTTCATAGGATGATCTTTCGATCTGCGCAGCATTGGCCAGTGCATCAACCTCAACTTGCAAGCCAAGACGGCGCTTCTTGAGTTCGATTACCGCCGCCTCGCTCTCGCGCAGCCGTTGAACAAGTAGCGCCACATCACCTCCAAACTCAACTGCTTTCAGCAAGTTGTTGAGCCGGCCTTCCATGGTCTCCAGCTCGCCAACGCAAGCGGCCAGCTCGCTCTTCTTCGCCTGAATTGCTGTATTTCCCGACCCATCGCCGAGTACCTGGAGCAAGTCAAGCTCACGCGTGAACTGTACAAACTCAGCTTCGAGGTGTCGGATGTTGTACGAGACATTGACACAGCTGGCGCTCTGCAAGGATTTTGCACAATACAGGAAGCCTGTGTTAACGCCCGGCTTACGCCGGATGTGCATAGGGCTTCCACAATGGCCGCACTTCGCAGTGCCTTTGAAGATGTTGTAGCACTGGCCAACTCGCCCGGCACCCGATGCAGGTAAGCGCCGGCGCTCAAGCCGCAGGGATTGCACTTCGTAAAACAACGTCTTGTCAATGATCGGGGGGTAGTAATCTTCAACAAAAGTATTGGTTGTCGTACGCCCGTTGTTGTCCTGGTCCAGCTGGAGAACGCCAATGGTTGCAATATTTTTCAGGTTGAACTGAACCGTGCTGTTTTGCCAGCGCGGTGAGTGTTGAGGGGTTGGGATCTGAAGTTTATTAAGGTGACGACTGATTAGCCAGCTCCCCATCCCATCTCTCGCAAGCTTGAAGATTAGGCGGACCGTTTGTGCGTTTTCCTCGATGATTTCGTACTTGCTGTTATCCGCCGATGGCCTCAGCCACCAAGGGCAGCGCCCAGACATCACCTCTTTATTCTTCTTCACCCGCTCTTTCTTGGCGTCCCACGCGGCTTTTACCCGTTGGGACTTGACCGCCGATTCCTCATGCGCTCGGGACATGCTGACCAGCGCTATCAACAATGGCGTCCAATCACTCTTCAAACGCTCCCGGCTATATACACCCATATCCGTCAAGGTGACAATGGTCACGCCTCGATTGATGATGCTTTGAAAGACTGCCAACGCATCCGGTACGGGGAGGCGAGACAGGCGATCAAGCGACTCAACAAGGAGATAAGAGCCGGGCGCAACGCGGCCATCGTCAATCGCGGCGACGAACCGGCCGAGCGCTCCGCTTTCGAAGTTAGCCCCACTAAAGGCGGACACGCCCAAGTCTTGAGCATGCAGGCTTTCATCCAGCGTCAAGCCATGTGCTGCTGCATATTGTGCTGAAGCGGTTAATTGCCGGCGAAGAGAGTCTCCCTTTAACTGCTCAGGTGTGGAAAAACGAATGTAAGAGTAGGCAACGGGCACAGCTAAACTTTCTCTGATGAAAGTTTAATTATATCCATGTAGGTGTCAAATTAACCAAAAATTCTTGCGCGGATGGGCGTAGTACTGACCGGCGGCGAGTGACGCGGCGCCGGGAAAGCTGCCCAGCACCAGGATGCGCACATTGGCATCGAGCACCGGCGCCAGGCCGGTGAGAGTGAGAGAGGAACCAGTCGGCATGCCCGCATTGTAGCGGCGCGCCGGCACGCTGCGCGCCGCTCATGCACATATGGCGACATCGACAAATGAAGTCTGTGCCTGCCTCATGCGTGTGCCATCGAATTCGCGCGCCCATGTCCAGTTTCGCTACGCCATAAAAAAGCGGCGATACGCTCGCACGCATCGCCGCAAAGGGCAATCACATTGCCTTGGGGGAAGAACTTAATGGACGGAGGTTCAGCGTTGCGCCAGCGCTCCGCCCTGTTGCGCCACTGCCGGCGCCGATGCCGGCACGTCGCCCCAGCCGCCGCCGAGGGCGCGGATCAGCGCCACCGTGGTCAGGGCGCGGTCGCCGCGCAGCTGCACCGCGGTGCGCTCGACGTTGGCCAGGTTGCGCTGGGCGTCGAGCAATTCCAGGTAGCTCGAGCGCCCGGCGTCGTACAGCTTCTGCGCCAGGTCGGCCGAACGGCGCGCCGACACCAGCGCCGCCTCGATCTGCGCCGACTGACCGGCCAGCACACGCAGGCCGGCCAGGCTGTCTTCGACTTCGGCGAACGCCACCAGCACGCTCTGGCGATAGCTGCCGACCGACTCTTCCAGCGCCGCTTCGCTGCGCAGCACGTTGTTGCGATTGCGGCCGCCGTCGATGATCGGCATCGAGGCCAGCGCGCCAATCACCCACGAGCGGCTGCTCCAGCGGAACACGTCCGAGAACGCCCCGCCCACACCGCCGCCATCGGCGCTGATCAACAGCGACGGGAACATCGCGCCGCGCGCCACGCCGATGCGCGCATTCGACGCTTCCATCGCGCGCTGGGCGGCGACGATGTCAGGCCGGCGCTCCAGCAGACTGGATGGCAGGCCGGCTGGAATTGCCGGCATCGCCGTGGTGCCCAGCAGCGGATTCACGCCGGCCACGTAATTGGCCGCCGGTTTGCCCAGCAGGACCGCCAACGCATGCTCGCTGGTAGCGCGCTGGCGCTGCAAGCCGATCGCCTCGGCGCGCGCCGTGGCCAGTTCGGTCTTGGCGCGCGACAGGTCGAATTCGCCGATGTCGCCCAGGTCGAAGCGGCGCTGGGTCACGCCCACGCTTTCTTCGCGCAGGCGCACGGTCTGCGCCACCGTGGCCAGTTCCGCGTCCAGCGCGCGCAGCCTGAAGTAGGTCTGCGCGACGTCGGCGTGCAGCGCCAGCAGCACCGAGCGGAAGTTGGCCTCGGAAGTCGCGGTGTCGCCGCGCGCCGCCGCCACACCCGCCGCCACGCGGCCGAACAGGTCGACTTCGTAGCTGGCGCTCAGGCGTGCGTTGTAGCTGGTGTGCGCTTCGGTGTCCGCGCCCGGCGCCAGGTTCGATTCCAGCGGCGACAGGCGGGCGCGCTGGGCGCCGATGCCGACGCCCACCTGCGGGATGCGGTCCGCCTCGGCGATGCCGGCGATGGCGCGCGCCTGGCGCACGCGGCTCGCGGCCACGGACAGGTTGGCGTTGTTGACGGTCGCTTCCTCGACCAGCACGGTCAGCGCCGGATCGTTGAAGGCGAGCCACCACTGGCCCCGCGGCTGCTGCTCGGCCGGCTGCGCCGGCTTCCAGCGCGCGCCGCCGACGCCTTCCACCGTGCTGACGTCGGCCTGGGCCGGCGTCTGCGATTCGCGGAACGCGTCCGGCGTCTCGACGTAGGGCTGCCGGAAGTCAGGCGTGGCGCAGGCGGTGAGCAGCAGTGCTGCCAACAAGGGGGTAACGCCCCGTGCAATCATGTTCATCATCTCAATGCACTCCTTCGGTACCGTGCGCCGCCACTGCCGGCGCGTGCGCAGGTTTTTCAAACCGCTTGGCGAACGTCCGCAGCAGCACGTAGAACAGCGGGGTCAGGAACAGGCCGAAGAAGGTCACGCCCAGCATGCCGGCGAAGACGGCGATGCCGATCGCGTGGCGCATCTCCGAACCCGCACCGCTCGAGAACACCAGCGGCACCACGCCGGCGATGAAGGCGATCGACGTCATCAGGATCGGACGCAGGCGCAGGCGGCTCGCTTCGAGCGCCGCTTCCACCACGGTGCGGCCATGGTGTTCGAGTTCGCGGGCGAATTCCACGATCAGGATCGCGTTCTTCGAGGCCAGCCCCACCAGCACGAACAGCGCAATCTGCGTGAACACGTTGTTGTCGCCACCGGTGAGCTTCACGCCGATCAGCGCGCACAGGATCGACATCGGCACGATCAGGATCACCGACAGCGGCAGGGTCCAGCTTTCGTACTGCGCCGCCAGCACCAGGAACACCAGCAGCACGCACAGCGGGAACACATAGATCATGGTGTTACCGGCCAGGATGTCCTGGTAGGTCAGTTCGGTCCACTCGTAGCTCACGCCTTTCGGCAGCGTCTCTTCGGCGATCTTCTGCATCATGGCCTGGGCCTGGCCCGACGACACGCCGGGCGCCGCGCCGCCGTTCATCTCGGCGGCGACGTAGCCGTTGTAGCGCTGCACGCGGTCCGGGCCATAGGTGTCCTTCACCCGCATCAGGGAAGACAGCGGAATCATCTCGCCACTGCTGCTGCGCACCTTGAGTTGCTCGATCTGCTCGCGCTGCGAACGGAACGGCGCGTCGGCCTGCACCCGCACCTGATAGGTACGGCCGAACTGGTTGAAGTCGTTCACGTACATCGAGCCGAGATTGATCTGCAAGGTCTGGTTGATGGTCGCCAGCGGCACGCCCAGCTGCTTGGCTTTCACGCGGTCGATGTCGGCGAACAGCTGCGGCACGTTGATCTGGAAGCCCGAGAACACGCCCGCCAGTTCCGGCGTCTGCCAGGCGCGCGCCTGCAGCGCCTGCACGCCCTGGTACAGCGCGTCGTAGCCGACGTTGGCGCGGTCTTCGATCATCATCTTGAAGCCACCCGTGGTGCCGAGGCCATTGACCGGTGGCGGCGACAGCACCATCACGAACGCGTCTTCGACGGAGCCCATGCGCTTGTTGATTTCGGCGGCGATGCCGTCGGCGCTGGTTTCCTTGCTGCGCCGTTCGCTGAACGGTTTCAGGCCGACGAACACGATGCCGGCATTCGGCGCATTGGTAAAGCCATTGATCGACAGGCCGGGGAAGGCGATCGACGATTCGACGCCCGGGATCTCCTTGGCAATCGAGGACATCTTGCGGATCACGGCGTCGGTGCGGTCGAGCGAGGCGGCGTCCGGCAACTGGGCGAAGCCGATCAGGTAAGCCTTGTCCTGCTGCGGCACGAAGCCCGGCGGCACCGCCTTGAACATGAAGATCGCGGCCACACCCAGCGCCAGGTAGACGCCGATGGCGGCGGTCTTGCGGCGCAGGACGCCTTTCACACCCACTTCATACTTCTCGGACGAGCGGCCGAAGAAGCGGTTGAAGCCGGCGAAGAAGCGGCCAAACACGGCGTCGATCATGCGCGTTAACCGGTCCTTCGGCGCACCATGCGGCTGCAGGAGCGATGCCGACAATGCCGGCGCCAGGGTCAGGGACACGAAGGCCGAGATCACGGTCGAAATGGCGATGGTCAGCGCGAACTGGCGATAGAACTGGCCGGTCAGGCCTGCAACGAAAGCGATCGGCACGAACACCGCGCACAGCACCAGCGCGATGGCGATGATCGGGCCCGAGACTTCCTTCATCGCCTGGATGGTGGCGTCGTGCGGGTTGAAGCCATTGGCGATATTGCGCTCGACGTTTTCCACCACCACGATGGCGTCGTCGACCACGATACCGATCGCCAGCACCAGGCCGAACAGCGACAAGGTGTTGATCGAGAAGCCGAAGGCCAGCATCACGGCAAAGGTGCCGACCACCGACACCGGCACCGCGATCAGCGGAATGATCGAGGCGCGCCAGGTCTGCAGGAAGATGATCACGACCAGCGCAACGAGAACCACCGCCTCGAGCAGGGTGTGGATCACCGAGTCGATCGACTCGCGCACGAACTGGGTCGGGTCGTACACGATGGAGTACGCCACGCCGGACGGGAAGTCTTGCGACAGCGCTTCCATGGTCGAACGCACGTCGGCCGACAGTTGCAGGTCATTCGCACCCGGGGCGGCGAAGATCGGGATCGCCACCGCCGACTTGTTGTTCAGGAGCGAGCGCAATGCGTACGAGCTGGAACCGAGTTCCAGGCGCGCCACGTCTTTCAGCAGCGTGGTGCCGCCGTCGGCATTGGTTTTCAACACGATGGCGCCGAATTCCTCGACGCTTTGCAGGCGGCCCTGCGTATTCACGGTCAGCTGGAATTCGGCGTCTTTCGACGGCCCCTGACCGATCACGCCGGCCGCAACCTGCACGTTCTGCTCGCGGATCGCGTCGACCACGTCAGTTGCGGTGAGGTCGCGCGCGGCGACCTTTTGCGGGTCGAGCCAGATGCGCATCGCGTAGTCGCCCGAACCGAACAGCTGGACCTCGCCCATGCCCTTGATGCGGGCCAGCTGGTCCTTCACGTTCAGCACCGCGTAGTTGCGCAGGTACAGGTCGTCGTAGCGGCCGTCGGGCGAATTCAGGTGCACCACCATGGTCAGGTTGGGTGACGATTTGACCGTGGTGACGCCGATCTGGCGCACCTCTTCCGGCAGCCGCGGCAGCGCGCGCTGGACCCGGTTCTGCACCGCGGTCTCGGCCTGCTCGACATCGGTGCCGATCTTGAAGGTGACGGTCAGCGCCAGCGCGCCATCCGACGTGTTTTGCGAGGACATGTACAGCATGTCTTCGACGCCGTTGATCTGCTCTTCCAGCGGCGTGGCCACGGTCTCGGCGATCACCTTCGGATTGGCGCCCGGGTACTGCGCGCGCACCACCACCGACGGCGGCACCACCTCGGGGTATTCCGAGATCGGCAGCATGAAGATCGAGATCAGGCCGCCGACGAAGATCAGGACCGACAGCACCGCCGCGAAGATCGGCTTATCGACAAAGAATCTGGAGAAGTTCATGCTCGGTTACTCCTTGTCCGCCAGGGCGACCGTGACGTCCTTGGCCGGCGTCGCGGCAGGGGCGGTGGTGGTGGTGGCCACCATCGGCACCGTCTGCGCCGTGACCGGGGCGCCCGGACGCACGCGCTGCAGGCCGTTGACGACGATCTTCTCGCCGGGCTTGAGGCCTTCGCGCACGATGCGCAGGCCGTCGTTGACGGGGCCGAGCTTGACGGCGCGGTACTCGGCCTTGCCGTCCTTGTCGACCACGTACACGAACTTGCGGTCCTGGTCGGTGCCGATGGCGCGGTCCGTGATCAGGATCTGCTGCTGCGGCGCGCCGCCGGCGATCTGCACCCGTGCGAACAGGCCCGGCGCCAGCAGGCGCTCGCTGTTGGCCAGGGTGGCGCGCATGCGCACGCTGCCGCTGCGGCTGTCGAGCTGGTTGTCGACGAATTCGAGCTTGCCGCTGTGCGGGAAGCCCGCTTCGCCGGCCAGGCCGACTTTGACGTCGACCGACTGGCCGGCGTGCACGCGGCGGCTCACGCGCAGGTAGGTGTCTTCGTCGCCGTCGAAGCTGGCGTAGATGCGCTCAAGCGACACCACGGAGGTCAGCACCGCGCTGGCGTCGACCAGGTTGCCGAGGGTAATCTCGGCCTTCGAGACGCGGCCGTCGATCGGCGCGGTGACGCGGGTGTAGGCCAGGTTCAGGCGCGCCGCTTCGTGCTGGGCGGCGGCGGCGCGCGCGTTGGCGTCCAGTTCCTTCTGGCCGGCGGCGCGTTCGTCGAACTCGCGCTGGGCCACGGCCTTGTCGGCCAGCAGGCGCTCGGCGCGCTGCAGTTCCAGGCGCGCCAGGTCGGCGCGGGCGCGGGCAGCGGCGGCGGCGGCCTGGGTGCGGTCGGCTTCGGCCTGGTAAGGGCGCGGGTCGATCACGAACAACACGTCGCCCTTTTTCACTTCGGCGCCCGGCTTGAAGTTGACGGCGGTGATGTAACCCGACACGCGCGGGCGGATCTCGACCGTTTCGATCGCTTCCAGGCGGCCCGAGAATTCCTGGGTCTCGGTCACGGCCTTCTGTACCACCACCGCGCTCGACACCGGCGGTCCGGCCTGCGCGGGCGGTTCGGCCTTGCTGTTGGCCTCGGAGCAGCCGCTGACGACCACGCCGACGATGCCGGCCAGCGCCAGGGCGCCGGCCATCGCTTTCAGTTTGCCCATTCCTCGTTGGTTTTGCATGATGCACCTTTCTTATTAATGACAACGTTCTTGGTAAAGCGGGAGACAATAGGAACCCGTCGCGCGTCGCCGGCATGTCGTGCCTGACGAAACGCGGGCGTAGAGAGTCCCTTTCCGCGCGCACGGCGCGGAAAAAATCAACTGGTGTGTGGCGGGATCGCGGCCGGCCGGCTCATGCCGGCGCCGCGAATGTCATCCCTGACTTATCCCTGGCGACAGCGGCACATGGCGCGCTGCATGCTGTGATGGTGGTTCATGGCGACTCTCCTTCTGGTGAGATTCCCGTCCTGCCAAAAGATTCAGGCAAAGCGGGGCCCTTGCCGTGCGATCGGCACGGCGTCATGGTATGGACTGCTTGCCCGGCTCTGCGTCCGGGTCATGAGAGATGGCTTATGCGCGGCGCGTCATGCGCTCTTGCGTTTCTCCAGCCCCGACAGGAAGCTGGTGATTTCGCCCATCGCGTGCCACTTGCAGGCACACTCGTTGCGACCATTCGGGTCTTGCAGGTCGAGGGCGGCCGGCGGCATGCGGCGCACCGTGGTGCAGACTCCCGAATTGATCAGTTTCGATCCATATTGTTCCGCCTCGTCGCGCAGCGGATCGTCTTCGGCCGACAGGATCAGGGCCGGCGCCAGGTTCTTCAGGCGGCTCGAATGCAGCGGCGCCGCGTATGGGTGCGAGCGGTCGGCCGCGTGCGGCAGGTAGCCGCGGTAGGCGGCGGCGCATTCGGTGGCGGCTTTCTCGCGGCCGGCGCACAGCGTCATCTGGCGCATCGAACAGGTGCTCAGGGCCGGATCGAGCATCGGCATGATCAGGATCTGGCCGGCCAACGCCGGGCCGCCGCGGTCGCGGCTCATCAAGGCACAGACCGCCGCCAGGTTGGCCCCCGCTTCAATGCCGGATACCACCAGGTACTTGCCGTTCCAGCCGAGCTTGGCCTTGTTCTTCTTGGCCCAGGCCAGTACCGCGTGGGCGTCTTCCACCGCGGCCGGGAACGGGCTGGTGGTGGCCAGCGTGTAGGTCGACGACAGTACCGCCGGATAATGGTCGCACTCGGCCAGCGAGCGCAGGAAATCATCGGCTTTTTCCAGGTCGCCGCTGTCGAAGCCGCCACCGTGGAAGAACACCACCAGCATGTCTTTCTTCGCTACATCGCCAGCAGTGTAGAGACGGGCGGCGAGCGGGCCGGCCGCGCCTTCAACCTCGAGCTCGCGTACTTTCACTGCGCCGGTGACGTCGAGCGTCGCGCTCATCGCGCCACCCCCTGCTCTGGCAACTGAGCCTGCAGCTGAACAATCCGCCCATCGATGCCATCGCATTCGCCCGAGCAGCTCATCTGCATTTCCAGCGACAGGGCGTGCACGCCGCGCGCTTCCAGGCTGGCAGGACGCGAATAGGCATCGGTGCAGAGCAGCCCCGCCAGTGCGACGCCGCTCAGGGTGACTGCTACCGTGGTGAAGATTCCGTCCCGCATGCTCATGTCCTGCTCCGTGTTATCAAATATTTGTTGCGATGCACACACTATAGCTTTCAACTACAATTAGATAAATACATCAATTCCGAATAGATTGTTCGGATTGCTGAACAATAACGTTATTTTCATCGAGAACTTGGAATGAACAAATTTCAGGCCATGGAAGTCTTCGTGCACGTGGTCGACTGCGGCAGCTTCACGCGTGCGGCGGAAATGCTGCAATTGCCGAAGGCGACCGTGTCGACCCTGGTGCAATCGCTGGAAACCTCGCTCGCCTCCAAGCTGCTGCACCGCACCACGCGCCATGTGTCGGTCACGTCGGACGGGGCCGCCTATTACGAACGCTGCATCCGCATCCTGTCCGACGTGCGCGACGCCGAAGAATCGCTGTCGCGCCACCGCTTCAGCCCCAGCGGACGGCTGCGGGTGGACACGCCGACCGGGCTGGCTTCAGAGATATTGATCCCTGCCCTGCCCGAGTTTTTCGAGCGCTACCCCGATATTACGCTGGAGCTGGGCAGCACCGACCGTCCGGTCGACCTGGTCGAGGAAGGCGTCGACTGCGCCGTGCGCGGCGGCGAACTGGTCGACACCAGCCTGATCGCGCGGCGCCTGGGCGTGATCAACTTCGTCACCTGCGCCGCGCCCTCCTACGTGGCGCGCTACGGCATGCCGACGCATCCGAGCGACCTCGAGCGCCATCGCTGCATCAATTATTTTTCGGCCAAGAGCGGCAAGATCAGCGGGTGGGAATTCAACCGCGACGGCGAACGCATCGAAGTGTCGCTGCCGGGCGCGCTGGCGCTGAACGATTCGAATTCCTACGTCAAGGCCGGGCTGGCGGGCCTGGGCGTGATCAGCATGGCCGATTACCTGCTGAACGAACACCTGGCCACCGGCGCCATGGTGCGCCTGCTGCCCGAATGGCGCAGCGATCCGCTGCCGGTGCACGTGGTGTATCCGCAAAACCGCCATTTGTCGGCCAAGGTGCGCGTGTTCGTCGAATGGGTGGCCGAGCTGTTTGCCAACAACCCGCACCTGCGCCTGCAGCCGGCGGATACGGCAGCGCCGGTGCCGCCGCTGCCGGCGGACGCGGCAAGGATGGCACAACGCAACTGAGCAGGCGTAGAATCGTATTTACAAAATAAAGACGGAGACGCCGCCATGGACCACGCTTCGCCGCGCGCGCTCGCGCCGCGCCAGATCGACATCTTGCTGGGCCGCTACGGCGAGAGCCACCGCCATCCGCTCAACGAAACCATCCATGTGGTCTGCATCCCGGCCATCGTATTCAGCCTGCTGGGATTGCTGTGGGCGATGCATCCATTCATTGCGCTGCTGACCGTGGCCGCGGCGCTGGCATATTACTTCACGCTGTCGCGGCCGTTCGCGCTCGGGATGGGGGCGATGGCGGCGCTGATGCTGGCCGTGCTGTCGCTGATCCCGGCCGGCATGGTGCTGCCGGTGTCGATCGGGGTGTTCGTGCTGGCCTGGGTCGGGCAATTCGTCGGTCACCATATCGAGGGCAAAAAGCCGTCGTTCTTCGAAGACCTGCGCTTCTTGCTGATCGGGCCGCTGTTCGTGCTGGCGATCCTGTACCGGCGCCTGAACCTGTTGTATTGATGTTGCGCGTTTGATACAGGACGGGCGCGGCCGGGCGTAAAACATTCCGGCGGGATATTCGCGGCGCACTATACTCCCGCGATGTCCTCTCCCGTCCTGTTCACCCTCGCCTCGCTGATCTGGGGCTCGACCTTCTGGGCCATCACCTTGCAGCTGGGGCACACGCCGCCGGCGGTCTCGGTCGCCTACCGTTTCTTCCTCGCCGCCGCCACCCTGTTCGCGATCTGCATCGCGCGCCGCGACTCGCTGCGCCTGCCGTGGCGCACCCATCGCTGGATGGCGCTGCAGGGCTCGCTGACTTTCGGCATCTCCTACATCTGCACCTACGAATCCGAGCAGCACGTGGTGTCCGGCCTGGTCGCGGTGCTGTTCGCGCTGATGGTGTTCTGGACCCCGATCTGGAGCCGCATCTTCTTCGGCACCGCCATCAACCGCCGCACCTGGGCTTGCGGCGTGGCCGCCACCGCCGGCGTGGCGCTGCTGTTCTGGCACTCGATCGGCGACGCCTGGCGCGACCTGCAATCCGGCGGCAATGGCCACTTCCTGGCCGGCGTCGTGCTGGCGCTGGCAGCCACCCTGGCCAGCTCGGCCGGCAGCATCGTGGTCAACAAGGTCAAGGAACAATGTTCCAACCTGCCGCTGACGATGGCGTGGTCGATGCTGTGGGGCGCTTCGCTCGTCACCGTCTGGTCGCTGGCCAACGGCGACACCTTCGTGCTGCCGGACAGCGGCACCTACTGGGCCGGCCTGGTCTACCTGTCGATCGCCGGCTCGGTGGTCGCCTTCTTTGCCTATTTCACGCTGATCGGCCGCATCGGCGCCAATAAGGCCGTGTACATCGGCGTGGTCACGCCGGTGCTGTCGGTGCTGCTGTCGGTGATGCTGGAAGACTATCGCCCCGGCCCGGTCGAATTCCTGGGCATGGTGCTGTGCCTGGCCAGCGTCGCCTGGGCCCTGCGCGCACCGGCGCCGAAGAGCGTGCAATCCGCCACCCTGAACAATGCCATCGAAACGCCATGACTCTTGACACCACCTTCTCCATCCGCCCTGCCACGCCGGCCGACGTCGCCCACATCCACGCCATGATCGTCGAGCTGGCCGTGTTCGAGAAACTCGAGCACATGGTGGTGGCCACCGAAGACCTGCTGCATGAAGGCCTGTTCGGCGCGCGCCCAAGCTGCGAAGCGATCGTCGGCGAAGAGAACGGTGAAGTGGTGACCTTCGCCCTGTTCTTCCATAACTTCTCGACCTTCCTCACCAGGAAGGGGCTGTACCTGGAAGACCTGTACGTGCGCCAATCGCATCGCGGCAAAGGTTTCGGGACGCAGATGCTGCAGCGCCTGGCGCAGATCGCGCTGGAACGCGGCTGCGGCCGTTTCGAATGGTCGGTGCTCGACTGGAATGAGCCGGCGATCAACTTCTACAAGGCCATGGGCGCGGACGTGATGCCGGACTGGCGTATCTGCCGTGTCGCCGGCGACAGCCTCACTGCCCTGGCGCAACGCGGCTGAACAAACCGGACCCACAAAGAAAAGCCCACGGGCCGTAGCACCGTGGGCAAACCCATTTTGGCAAATGGGGAGGGGAGATGGGAATCACATGAAGGCACTATAGACGCCGATTCTTAACGAACCATTAAGCTTTACATTTGCTTACCGCGTTGCTTGCTGCGTCTGTGTTGCGTCGTGACTTCGGGATCATCATTACCCGGATGGAAAAAGTCGGCTTGAGGGCGATCAAGCCGAACATCTCCATGTTGCGTGGGTGGGACGCAGTGCAGGCTCAGCTGCAGTGCGGGGTGCGCAGGACGCCGCCATTCACGACGGCGCGGCAGGGATTGAAGCCGATCGCATACGCCAGGTCGGCCGGACGTGCGATGTCCCACAGCGCCAGGTCGGCGCGTTTGCCGACCGCCAGTGTGCCGATCTGGTCCTGCAGACCGAGGGCGCGCGCGGCGTGGGCGGTAGCGCCCAGCAGCGCTTCCTGCGGCGTCAGGCGCCACAGCGTGCAGGCCATGTTCAACGCCAGCAGCAGCGAGGTCATGGGCGAAGTGCCGGGATTGCAGTCGCTGGCGACCGCCATCGGCACGCCGGCTTCGCGCAGCGCGGCGATCGGTGGCGGCGTGCTTTCCCTTAAAAAGTAATACGCGCCCGGCAGCAGCACCGCCACCGTGCCGGCCTGCGCCATTGCCGCGATGCCTTCAGGGCTCAGGTATTCCAGATGGTCGGCCGACAGGCCGCCGAAGCGCGCCACCAGAGCCGCCCCGCCCTGGTCCGACAGCTGCTCGGCATGCAGCTTGACCGGCAGGCCGAGTGCGCGCGCAGCCTCGAACACGCGCGCGGTCTGGTCATGCGTGAAGCCGATCCGCTCGCAGAACGCGTCCACCGCATCCACCAGCCCTTGCTCGGCCAGCGCCGGCAGCATGCGTTCGCACACCTCGCTCACGTAGTCGTCCGCGCGGCCGGCGAATTCGGGCGGCAGTGCATGTGCGCCGAGGAAGGTGGTGGCCACGCGCACCGGCAGCAGCTCGCCGATGCGCCGCGCCGCGCGCAGCATGCGCTCTTCGGCATCCGGCGCCAGGCCATAGCCGGACTTGATCTCGAGCGTGGTCACGCCCTCGGCCAGCAGCGCGCGCACACGTGGCAGGCTCTCTGCCAGCAGACCGTCGACATCGGCCGCACGCGTGGCGCGCACGGTGGACATGATGCCGCCGCCGGCACGGGCGATGTCTTCGTAGCTGGCGCCATTCAGGCGCGCTTCCCATTCGTTGCTGCGGTTGCCGGCGTGGACGATATGGGTGTGGCAGTCGACCAGGCCCGGCGTCATCCAGGCGCCGCCGCAGTCATGTTCACGCTGGGCCGCCGGTGCATCGACACGCTTGCCGAGCCAGGCGATGCGGCCATCCTTCACGCCCAGTGCGGCGTCGGTCAGTTCACCGTAACCGTCCTCCATCCTCGCCAGGTGCACGTTGGTGAACAGCAGATCCAAGGTGGGCCCAACTTCAGTCATACATCGCCTCATCGTCATGGTCCGAATAATAGTGGACGTCGACGATGTAGATCGTGGCCTGCCCTGCTTCCAGCGTCCACACGGTGCCGGGGTCGAGCATCACGGCATCGTAGCGCACCAGGCCGATGCGCTCGTCGTCGCTGGCCAGCTGCAGGCTGTCGCCCTCGGCCAGGAACAGCACCGTGATCTCGGCGCGCGCGACGAAGGTCGAGTCGCCGCTCAGGCGCCGGCGGCCGAACTGGTGGTAGCAGCGCTCGCTGCGCGACATGACGTTGAAGTCGGTGGTCGGCCCGCGATTGAGCTTGGCGCTCACCTCGGAGCTGCCGTCGAACGCCACCACCGGATCGGCCTCGGTAAGCATGGTCGGCTCGCCGTCGATGTGCAGCAGCATGCCGGGGCCGTCGACCAGCGCCAGCGTGCGGTCCACGCCTTCGAACTGCGAAAACGCGCCGTCCTCGGCGATGGTCGCCAGGCTGACACGCCAGTCGAAATCGTCGAAGCCGGCGTCGGGCGGGCCGATCGCGATCTCGATCGTGCTGCCGCCGCCGTTCTTCCACGGCGCCGGGGCCAAGCCTGCAAACGGAATCAGGACACTCATTGGATCACCTCTGGCTCAGTGCATTTCAAACTTCACGCAATTCCCGGACGGCCTGGCGATAGCGCTGCGCGATCGCATCCTGCGCCACGTGGCGCCCGCCCTGCACCACCCAGTGTCCGCCGCACAGCACGTCGCGCACCAGGTTATCGTTCCCGCAAAATACCAGACGTCCCAATACTTCGTCGTCGCGTACGCCGTCCAGGTTCGGATGCTGGCCGTCCAGCACCAGCAAATCGGCGCGCTTGCCGGCCGCCAGCGCACCGACGCGGCGGCCCGTGGCCTGTGCTCCGCCCCCCAGCGCGGCCTGCCACAGGTAGTCTCCCACATTGCGCTGTTCGCGCGTGACGGCAACGTTGCGGCGCTGGTGCTGCAGGCGCTGGCCGTACTCGAGCCAGCGCAACTCTTCGATCGGACTGTGCGACACGTGGCTGTCGCTGCCGATGCCGAACGCGCCGCCGGCCGCGAGGAAGGGTTCGAGCGGGAACAGGCCGTCGCCCAGGTTGGCCTCGGTGGTCGGACAGAGGCCGGCGATTGCGCCGCTCGCCGCCAGCCGTGCCACCTCGTCATCGTCCAGGTGGGTCGCGTGCACCAGGCACCAGCGTGCGTCGATCCCGAGCTCGTCGAGCAGGTACTGCACCGGACGGCGCTTGAGCGCATCCAGGCATTGCCGCACTTCGGCCTGCTGCTCGGCGATGTGGATGTGCAGCGGCCGCCCGGCCGGCAGCGCAGTCGACAGCGCGCGGATCTGGTCGAGCGTCGCGGCGCGCAGCGAATGCGGGGCGGCGCCGACTTCGAGCTGGCCACCGCGCAGCGCACCCAATGCCTCGACGATGCCGAGCACTTCGTCGACGTTGGTGCGGAAGCGCGCCTGCTCGGGTTTCAGCGGCTGTTCGCCGAAACCGGCATGGCTGTACAGCACCGGCAGCAGCGTCAGGCCGATCCCGGCCGCCTGCCCCGCCGCGGCGACGCGTTCCGCCGTTTCCGCCGGGCGCGCATAGCTGCGGCCATCGACGTCGCGCTGCAGGTAGTGGAATTCGCACAGCGAGGTATAGCCGTGGCGCAGGCACTCGGCGAACAGCTGGGCGGCGATGGCTTCGATCTGCTGCGGCGTGATGCGGGCGGCGAAGCGGTACATCAGGTCGCGCCAGGTCCAGAAGCTGTCCTTCTGGCCATCGTCGCCGGCCCGTTCGGTCAGGCCGCCCAGCGCGCGCTGGAAGGCGTGCGAGTGCAGGTTGACCATCCCCGGCAGCACGTAGTCGGCGCGCGCCACTTTGAGCGGCGCCTGCGCGCCGGCCGACACGCGGGTCAGGTCGCCGTGGATGTCCCATTCGAGCAGCACGTCGCGCCGCCAGCCTTCCGGCAGCAGCGCGTGGCGCGCGAACAGCGCATTCATCGCGTTTCCTTTCGCGATTCGCCGCGCACCCAATCCAGCGCCGCGCCGATCATGTCGCGCAGCAGCGGCTGGACTTCTCCGGCAACGTCGGGACGGTACTCGAACGGCGGCGCCTCGTTCATGTACAGGCACTGGCACATCTCGAGCTGGATCGCATGCACGTCGTTCTCCGGCTGGCCGTAATGGCGCGTGATGTGGCCGCCCTTGAAACGGCCGTTGAGGGCCACCGAGAACCGATCCTGCGCGCGCGCCACGCCGAGCACCGCGTCTTCCAGTCCCTGCGCGCATGACTTGCCTTCGGCGGTGCCGAAGTTCAGGTCCGGCAGGCGGCCCTCGAAGAAGCGTGGCACGATCGAGGCGATCGAATGCGCTTCCCACAGCACCACGGCGCCGTGTTCCGCCTTCAGGCGATCAAGTTCCGCGCGCAGCTGTTCGTGATACGGCCGCCAGTACAACTCCAGGCGGCGCCCGACCTCGGCCTGGTCCGGCTCCCTGCCCTCCTGGTACAGGCGCTCGCGCCCGAAGGTATCGACCGGGCACAGGCCGGTGGTGTCCAGGCCCGGATACAGATTCGTGTTTTCCGGCGGACGATTCAGGTCGATCAGGTAGCGCGACCAGCGCGCCGAGATGGTCGAGACGCCCATCTCTTCCAGGAAGCCGTACAGCTCGGGCAGGTGCCAGTCGGTGTCGGCGCGCGCCTGGGCGCACGGCGCCAGCGTGGCCGCCACGTCGTCGGGAACTTCTAGGCCCGCATGCGGCATCGACACCAGCATGGGGAGCCTGCCTGCCTTGAACCGGAACGCCATCACGCCTCCTGTAGTGAATGATTACGGATGCAGCACCGCGAACAGCTCCTTGCACGACGCCGACAGCGCGCCGTCCACCACCAGCTTGCGCGCGGCCTCGATGTCGGGTGCGAAGAAGCGGTCGGCGTCGTACGGCGCCACGGCCTGGCGCAGCTGCGCGTGCACGTGCTCCAGGTGCTGCGAGCTTTGCAGCGGACGGTGGAACTCGATGCCCTGGGCCGCCGCCAGCAGCTCGATGCCGACGATCACCGCCGTATTGTGCGCCATCTGGTCCAGGCGCCGCGCAGCGAAGGTCGCCATGCTGACATGATCCTCCTGGTTGGCGGACGTCGGCAAGCTATCGACACTGGCAGGGTGCGCATGCGACTTGTTCTCGGACGCCAGCGCGGCGGCGGTGACGTGGGCGATCATGAAGCCGGAATTCAGGCCCGGCTCGCGCACCAGGAAGGCCGGCAGGCCGGACAGATTCGCGTCGATCAGCAGCGCGATGCGGCGCTCGGCCAGCGCGCCGATTTCGGCGATCGCCAGCGCCAGCGTGTCGGCGGCAAACGCCACCGGCTCGGCGTGGAAGTTACCGCCCGAGACGATGTCGCCACCGCCCGCATCATCCAGGAACAGCAGCGGGTTGTCGGTGACGGCGTTCGCTTCGATCAGCAGCGTGCGGCCGGCATTCGCGATCAGGTCCATCACGGCGCCCATCACCTGCGGCTGGCAGCGCAGGCTGTACGGGTCCTGCACCCGCTCGTCGCCCACCAGGTGCGAGGCGCGAATGGCGCTGCCGGCCACCAGTTCGCGGTAGATCGCGGCCGCCGCGATCTGGCCCGGCTGGCCGCGCACCGCGTGGATGCGGGCGTCGAACGGCGCATCGCTGCCGCGCGCGGCGTCCACCGACAGCGAGCCGGTGACCATTGCCGCTTCCAGCAGGCGTTCGGCCATGAACAGGCCGTGCAGCGCCAGCGCGGTCGACACCTGGGTTCCGTTGATCAGGGCCAGGCCCTCTTTTGCGCCCAGCACCACCGGTTCGATGCCGGCCGCGCGCAGCGCGTCGCTTGCCTCCACCAGTTCGCCGTTGTGGCGCACCTGGCCCACGCCCAGCATGGCCAGCGTCATGTGCGCCAGCGGCGCCAGGTCGCCCGAGGCGCCGACCGAGCCTTGCGCCGGAATCGCCGGCATGATGCCCGCGTTGTACAGCGCGATCAAGGTCTCGACGATCACCGGACGCACGCCGGAGTAGCCGCGCGCCAGGCTGCCGATCTTGGTCAGCACGATCAGGCGCACGATGCTGTCCGAGAGCAGCGGGCCGGTGCCGACCGCGTGCGACAGGATCAGGTTCTGCTGCAGCGCCGCCAGCTGGTCGTGCGGGATGTGGGCCTTGGCCAGGATGCCGAAGCCGGTGTTCACGCCGTAGGCCGGGTCACCCTTGGCGACGATGGCGTCGACCAGGGCGGCGGAGGCGCCGATCGCGTCCCAGGCTTCGGGAACCAGCGTCAATGGCGCGTGGGAGGACCAGACCGAACGCAGGTCTTTCAGGGTCAGTTGACCGGGATGCAGAGTGATGGTGTTGTTCATGGTGCTTGAAACGTTATTTGATCATGGGGAGATTGAGGCCCTGGCGCTTGGCGGTCTCGATCGCGGTCTCGTAGCCGGCGTCGGCGTGGCGCATCACGCCGGTAGCGCTGTCGTTCACCAAGACCCGTGCCAGGCGCTTGTGCGCCGCTTCCGTGCCGTCGGCCACGATCACCACGCCCGAGTGCTGCGAGTAACCCATGCCGACCCCGCCGCCATGGTGCAGCGAGACCCAGGTGGCGCCGCCGGCGGTGTTCAGCAAGGCATTGAGCAGTGGCCAGTCGGACACCGCGTCGGTACCGTCGCGCATCGCTTCGGTCTCGCGGTTCGGGCTGGCCACCGAGCCGGTGTCCAGGTGGTCGCGCCCGATCACGATCGGCGCTTTCAGTTCGCCGGTGCGCACCATCTCGTTGAAGGCGAGACCGGCCAGGTGGCGCTCGCCCAGTCCCAGCCAGCAGATGCGCGCCGGCAGGCCCTGGAAGGCGATCCGTTCGCGCGCCATGTCGAGCCAGCGGTGCACGCGCGCATGGTGCGGGAACAGCTCCTTGATCTTGGCGTCGGTTTTATAAATGTCTTCCGGGTCGCCCGACAGCGCCACCCAGCGGAACGGACCGCGTCCTTCGCAGAACTGCGGACGGATATAGGCCGGCACGAAGCCAGGGAAGTCGAAGGCATTCTCCACGCCTTCGTCCTTGGCCACCTGGCGGATGTTGTTGCCGTAGTCGACCGCGTAGCAACCGAGTGCCTTGAAATCGAGGATCGCCTGCACGTGCTGGGCGCAGGATGTCGCCGCCTCTTTCTTCAGACGCGCGTGCTGCGCCGGGTCCTGCTGCGCCGCCTTCCACTGCTCGACCGTCCAGCCGATCGGCAGGTAGCCGTTGATCAGGTCATGGGCCGAGGTCTGGTCGGTCACCAGGTCCGGCTTGATACCGCCGGCTCTGGCGCGACGCACCAGTTCCGGCAGCACTTCGGCCGCGTTGCCGAGCAGGCCGATCGAGATCGCCTCTCGCTTCTCGACGTGCTCCTGGATCATGGCCAGCGCCTCGTCGATGTCGCGCGCTTGTTTATCGAGGTAGCGCGTGCGCAGGCGGAAGTCGATGCTGCTTTGCTGGCATTCGACGGTCAGCGACACCGCGCCGGCGAAGGTCGCGGCCAGCGGCTGGGCGCCGCCCATGCCGCCCAGGCCCGCGGTCAGGATCCAGCGTCCCGCCATGTCGCCGCCAAAGTGCTGGCGGCCCGCTTCGGCGAAGGTCTCGTAGGTGCCCTGCACGATGCCCTGGGTGCCGATATAGATCCAGCTGCCGGCCGTCATCTGGCCGTACATGAACAGGCCCTTGCGATCGAGTTCGTTGAAGTGTTCCCAGTCGGCCCACTTCGGCACCAGGTTGGAGTTCGCCAGCAGCACGCGCGGGGCGTCGGCATGGGTCTGGAACACGCCGACCGGCTTGCCGGACTGGATCAGCAGGGTCTGGTCGTCTTCGAGTTCGCGCAGCGAGGCCAGGATCTGGTCATAGCACTCCCAGTTGCGCGCAGCGCGGCCGATGCCGCCATAGACCACCAGGCGCTGCGGATTTTCCGCGACTTCGGCGTCGAGATTATTCTGCAGCATGCGGTAGGCCGCTTCGGTAAGCCAGCTCTTGCAGGCAAGCTCGGTGCCGCGCGGGGCGCGGATCACGCGCGATGGGTCGAAGCGGGGGTCTTCCAGGCGGGACAGGTCGGTCATGGCGGCTCCTTGATAAAAGGACGGCGCGTGCATGGGCGCACACGCCACGTTGCGACGAGTCTAGGTTGTCTATACAACCAAGTCAATCCATTTGTCGGCGCCGCCATCGCCGGCGCCAACGCTTACCGCATTTACTTCTTGAACACCTGCTTGCCCGCCACCCAGGTTTCCAGCACGCCGGTCTTGTGGATGTCATAGGTCGGCATGCGGAACAGATCCTGGTCGATCACGATGAAGTCGGCCTGCTTGCCCGGCTCCAGCGACCCGAGCGTGGTTTCCTGGTGCCCGGCATACGCCGCATCCAGCGTAAAGCAGCGGAACGCTTCCTTCAACGACATCGCCTGGTTCGGATACCAGCCGGCCACCGGCTGCCCCTGCGCGTCCTGGCGCGTGACGGCGGCGTGCAGGCCGAAGAACGGATTCGGCGACTCCACCGGGAAGTCCGATCCGCAGGCGATGCGCGAGCCCTGGTGCAGGAAGCTGCGCCAGGCGTAGGCGCCCTTGATGCGCTCCGGACCGACGCGGGTCTCGGCCATGTTCTTGTCGGACGTGGCGTGGGTGGGCTGCATCGACGGGATGATGCCCTGCGTCTTGAAACGCGGGATGTCGCTCGGCTGCACCACCTGGGCGTGCTCGATGCGGTGACGCTGGGCGCCGGTGCCGGTGGCCTTCACTTCCTGCTGGTACAGGTCGAGGATCTGCTTGTTGCCGGCGTCGCCGATCGCGTGCACGTTGACCTGGTAGCCCTTGCGCATGGCTTTCGCCATCATCTTGTCCATGTCGGCGCTCTTGTGGAACAGCAGGCCGTGCGAGTGCGGATCGTCGCTGTACGGCTTGATCAATGCCGCGCCGCGGCTGCCCAGCGCGCCGTCCGAATACAGCTTCACCGCGCGCAGCGCGTACATGCCGTTGCCGTAGTCCTTCACCGGGCCCTTGGCCGAGAGCTGGTCGAAGTCCTTGTCGGTGCCGGCGATCATGCCGTACACGCGGGTGGTCAGCTTGCCGCTGTCGGCATAGGCGCGGTAGATGCGGTCCTGGGCCACGTCGACGCCGGCGTCGTGCACGGCGGTGATGCCGACGCGCGCCATCTCGGCCAGCGCGTGGTCCAGCATCACGCGGCCTTCGGCCTCGGTCTGCTGCGGCAGCACCTTGGTCATCAGTTCCTGCGCGGCGTCGACCAGCACGCCGGTGGCGTCGCCATTCGCGTCGCGCACGATCTTGCCGCCGACCGGGTCCGGGGTCGAGCGGGTGATGCCCGCCAGCGCCAGCGCGCGGCTGTTGGCCCAGCCGGCGTGGCTGTCGACGCGATCGAGCCATACCGGGCGGTCGCTGACGACGGCGTCCAGCTCTGCAGCAAGCGGGAAGCGGCCCAGCTTCCAGTTCTCCTGGTTCCAGCCGCGGCCGCGGATCCAGGCGTGGTCCGCATTCGCCTTGGCGTAGTCCCCGATCGACTTCAAGGCGCCGCCCAGCGAAGTGCTGTGGAACAGGTCGAGCTGGGTCAGTTGCTGGCCCAGGCCGAACACGTGGCCGTGGGCGTCGATCAGGCCGGGCAGCAGCGTGCGGCCCTGCAAGTCGACGCGCTTGGCGTTCGGCGCCTGTTTGATCACATCGGCGCTGGCGCCGACCGCGATGATGCGGCCCTTGTCATCAAAGGCAATCGCCTTGAACTGGACCAGGTCCCCTTTGGCGTTCAGGGTGTAGCCGTTGGCGTTGTCGACGACCGTGTCGGCATGGGCCGCGGCCGAACCGAAAGCGCCGATTACGGCGAGGGCGAACATTGAGGATTGCAGGGGATTCTGGCGCGCGCGCATGCTGTTTGTTTTCTCCGTGGATGGGGTCCCGCGCTGGGTGGGCGCGGCAGGGAGAAGTGTATCGAACTTTGCATGGCGGGCATAGGTATCGAAGCCCCCTTCAACCCTCCCCGGCTTGCGCGCGTTCGCGCTCGAGCAGCGTGCGTTTGCGCTCGATGCCCCAACGGTAGCCGGACAGCGCGCCGCCGATGCGTACCACGCGGTGACACGGGATGGCCACCGCCACCGGATTGGCCGCGCAAGCCCCGGCCACGGCGCGCGCGCCGCCCGCCACGCCGAGGCGCGCGGCCAGTTCGGCGTAGCTGACCGTGCTGCCGGCTGGGATAACGCGCAGCGCCTGCCACACGCGCTGTTGAAACGCGGTGCCACGCACGTCGAGCGGCAAGTCCAGGCCCAGGCGCGGCGCTTCGACCAGACCAATCACCTGCGCCACGGTCTGTTCGAACCCGGCATCGGCGCCGCGCAACTCGGCTTGCGGAAAGCGCGCCTGCAAGTCGTCCAGCAGCGGCTGCGCCTCGTCGCCGATCAGGATCGCGCAGATGCCGCGTTCGGTGGCCGCGACCAGGATCGCGCCGAGCGAACATTCGGCCACGGCGAAGCGGATCGTCTCGCCGCGTCCACCGGCGCGGTAGCTGGCCGGCGCCATGCCCAGCATGCTTTGGGACGCGGCATAAAAGCGTCCGCTGGAACCGAAGCCGGCCTCGAAAATCGCATCGGTGACCGAGGCGCCGCCCTGCAAGCCGCCTCGCACCAGGCTGGCGCGGTGGGCGGCGGCATAGGCTTTCGGCGTGATGCCGGTATGCGCCTTGAACACGCGATGAAAGTGATAGCGGCTCATGCCGGCGGCCTGCGCCAACTGGTCCAGGTCGGGCTGTTCGATGGCGGACTCGATCAGGCGGCAGGCGCGCGCCACCGCTTCGGCCTGGCGTTCGGCCAGCGGCGGCTGGGTCGGCGCGCAGCGCAGGCAGGGGCGAAAGCCGGCCGCCTCGGCCTCCTGGCTGCTGGCATGGAAGGCGACATTGGCGCGCTTGGCCACGCGCGACGGGCACGACGGCCGGCAATACACGCCGGTGCTGCGCACCGAGTAATAGAAGCGGCCGTCGGCGGCCGGGTCGCGCCGCTGCACCGCGTCCCAGCAGGCGGCGTCGGTGGCGTAAGCGTGGTCAGGACTGGCGCTGCGCATGGTGTAGCTCCTTTGAACAATGACGATGCAATGCCGCCATTCTGGCGCCGCGCGCACGGCCATGCATTCCGGGTCTTGCTTTCGAATCGCGGTGCTAGAATCCGCACCAGCGGGCCGTCGGCCCAGCGTCATGGTACAGGCACTTCGGAGAGTCGTTTGGAAGCACAGAGCGCGCAAGACCGGCCACAGGATCGGCCGCCCATTTTCCAGCAAATCAAGGATTACCTGGTCGGCGAGATCGCATCCGGACGCTGGAAGGAAGGCGATGTGGTGCCGTCCGAGCAGGCCCTGGTGCGCCAGTTCGGCGTCTCGCGCATGACCGTCAACCGCGCCGTGCGCGAACTGACTGCCGAAGGCGCGCTGGTGCGGCGCCAGGGTTCCGGCACCTATGTCGCGCCGCAGAAGTACCAGGCCACGCTGGTCGAGATCCGCAACATCGCCGACGAGATCCGCGCGCGCGGCAAGCAGCACACCAGCCGCGTGGCGCTGCTGCGCCTGGAGGAAGCGGACGACACCCTGGCGGCCGAATTCATGTTCGAGCCGGGCGCGCCGCTGTTCCATTCGCTGATCGTGCATTGCGAGAACGAGGTCCCGATCCAGCTCGAGGACCGCTGGGTCGACCCGGCCTGCGCCCCGGCCTACCTGGAACAGGACTTCACCCGCATCACGCCCAACGAGCACTTGACGGCGGTGGCGCCGCTGCAGGGCGCGACCTATACCATCGAAGCCCAGGCCGCGCCGGCTGACGCCGCCAGCCTGCTCGGGATCGACACCGGCCTGCCCTGCCTGGTGCTGCACCGGCGCACCACTTCGGCCGGACGGGTGGCGTCGGTGGCCACGATGTGGCATCCAGGCCACTTGGCGCGCTTCAGCGGTGCCGTCTAGCGTATTTATTCGCGCACTGATCGCCCGGACGCGGCTGTTTTTCGCCATAATGGCCGTCGATTCCCATCTGCCCCAGACTGCCATGCACTCACCCACCGACGCTTCCTCCGCGCCCCTGCGCGTGCTGGTGCTCGACGACGACCAGTTCTTGCTGGAGGTGATGCGCGAGATGCTGGCCACCTGTGGTCCGTGCGAGGTCGTCACCGAAACCGACGCGCGCCAGGCCTTGCTGCGCCTGGGCGAGCAGATGCCGGACGTCTTGATCTGCGACCTGATGATGCCCGAGATGGACGGCATCGAGTTCCTCAGCGCCGCCGCGGCGCACGGGTATCACGGCAAGGTGATCCTGCTGTCGGCCGCCGAAGACGGCATGCGCAATGCCGCCGGCGACCTGGCGCGCGCCCTCGGTTTGCAGGTGGTGGGCGCGTTCCGCAAGCCGCTGTTGCCCGAGCAATTACGCGCAGCGCTGGAATGTTGAGATTTTGTACAAACCCGATAACACGGTTTATAAAAATGCGGTATTATTCGCTTCATTCCCCGCCTGACACCCTCTAGCCGTTCTTCCAATATTGAAATTTGCACACAGTGCCTCCACCATTGTGTAGCGGTAATATTGAGCAAGCAGACATACCCCACGGCAGCCGGCCGAGACGTTTTTAATACTGCGTCTCCAGGCGTTAAATAATGATTTCTACCTCACACTGAGGAAACCATGAGCGAAAACATCAAACACATCAGCGATGCAACCTTCGAAGCCGACGTGCTCAAATCCGAGCTGCCGGTGCTGGTCGATTTCTGGGCCGAGTGGTGCGGTCCTTGCAAGATGATTGCCCCGATCCTGGAAGAAGTGGCCAAGGAATACGCCGGCAAAGTCACGATCGCCAAAGTCGACGTCGATGCCAACCAGGCCGTGCCGGCCCAGTTCGGTATTCGTGGCATCCCGACCCTGATCCTGTTCAAGAACGGTGAAGCCGCTGCCCAGAAAGTTGGCGCAATGGCCAAGGGTCAGCTGACCGCTTTCCTCGACAGCAACATCTAAAAATACTTATAAGATAAGCGGTGACGGCGCGCCCGCGCTGTCGCCACCTTCGGCCGGGAGCCACCCTCCCGCCTTGATAAACCCACGCAGTTCCCTCCCCTACCTTTTTTACCCGTCACGGGTCACCCACACAAATGCATTTATCTGAACTGAAGGCGATGCACGTTTCCGCGCTGCTGGAAATGGCAATCGGCCTCGACATCGACAACGCGGCACGCCTGCGCAAACAGGAACTGATGTTCGCGATCCTGAAGAAGCGCGCCAAGCAAGGCGAGCAAATCTTCGGCGACGGCGCCCTGGAAGTGCTGCCGGACGGTTTCGGTTTCCTGCGCTCGCCTGACGCGAGCTACATGGCTTCGACCGACGACATCTATATCTCGCCGTCGCAGATCCGCCGCTTCAACTTGCATACGGGTGACTCGATCGAAGGCGAAGTGCGTACGCCGAAGGACGGCGAGCGTTACTTCGCGCTGGTCAAGGTCGACAAGGTCAACGGCGAATCGCCGGAAGCCTCGAAGCACCGCATCCTGTTCGAGAACCTGACCCCGCTGCACCCGAACGAGCCGCTGCGCCTGGAGCGCGACATGAACGGCGCCGAGAACATCACCGGCCGTATCGTCGACCTGATCTCGCCGATCGGCAAGGGCCAGCGCGGCCTGCTGGTGGCGTCGCCTAAGTCGGGCAAGTCGGTCATGCTGCAGCACATCGCGCATGCGATTACCGCGAATCACCCTGACGTGACCCTGATCGTGCTGCTGATCGACGAACGTCCGGAAGAAGTCACCGAGATGCAGCGTTCGGTGCGCGGCGAAGTGGTCGCCTCTACGTTTGATGAACCGGCCACCCGCCACGTGCAGGTCGCCGAGATGGTGCTCGAGAAAGCCAAGCGTCTGGTCGAAATGAAGAAGGACGTGGTCATCCTGCTGGACTCGATCACCCGTCTGGCGCGCGCCTACAACACCGTGATCCCGGCCTCGGGCAAGGTGCTGACCGGCGGTGTCGACGCCAACGCGCTGCAGCGTCCGAAGCGCTTCTTCGGCGCCGCCCGTAACGTCGAAGAAGGCGGTTCGCTGACCATCGTCGCGACCGCGCTGATCGAAACCGGTTCGCGCATGGACGACGTGATCTACGAAGAATTCAAGGGCACCGGCAACATGGAAGTGCACCTCGAGCGCCGCCTGGCCGAGAAGCGCGTCTATCCAGCGATCAACCTGAACAAGTCGGGTACCCGTCGCGAAGAACTGCTGATCAAGCCGGACCAGCTGCAGAAGATCTGGATCCTGCGCAAGTTGCTGTACTCGATGGACGAGATCGAAGCGATGGAGTTCATCCTCGACAAGATGCGCGCGACCAAGAACAATGTCGAGTTCTTCGACATGATGCGCCGCGGCGGCTAAGCCCCGACGCAGCGTTCGCGCGACAAGCGGCCTTCGGGCCGCTTTTTTTCATTGGCGCCCTACGGTTGCCTCACCTCACAAACCAATTTATAATCTTCGGTTCAGTCAACCCCTGGCAAGTGATCGGCAATCGGGTCAAGAAGCAAGGCGACCGACGAAGTGCAGTTTGGCTACCAACATTAGAAAGGCAACACCATGAAGAACGAAATCCATCCAGATTACCGTGAAGTCGTCTTCCACGACCTGTCGTGCGACTTCAAGTTCGTGACCCGTTCGACCATCGCTACCCGCGAAACGATCAACCACGAAGGCAAAGATTACCCGCTGATCAAGATCGAAGTCTCGGCTGAATCGCACCCGTTCTACACCGGCAAGCACAAGATCGTCGACACCGCCGGTCGCGTCGAGAAGTTCCGCCAGAAGTTCGGTTCGGTCGGCTCGAAGACCTCGGTCGCCAACGGCTGATCACCGCAGCAATACCCCGAAGCCCGCAGCGCCTGCCGCCGCGGCCTTCCCGAAAAGAAGCCGGTTCGCCGGCTTCTTTTTTTTCGCAGCTATACTACGCGGCTATACTACGCGCTCATTTTCTGCCATCAGACTTATCGATGAAACCAGTCCGTCTTCCCGCCGCCGCCACCCTGGCGCTGCCCCGCTGGGCCCTGCTTGCCCTGGGCATGCTGTACATCCTGCCCGGCATCATCGGCCGCGACCTGTGGAAGGAAGACGCGGGCAGCTTCGGCATCATGTGGACCATGGCGCACGGGGGCCTGGATGACTGGCTGTACCCGAACATCGCCGGCCTGGCGAACGTCGACGAAGGCCCGCTGGCGTTCTGGCTGGGCGCCATCTGCATCAAGCTGTTCGGCTGGATCCTGGGCGACGTGCTGGCGGCGCGCATGTCCACCGTCGCCATCTTCGCGCTCGGCACGGTGTCGCTGTGGTACACCGCCTTCCACCTGGGCCGGCGCGCCGAAGCGCAGCCGCTGCGCCTGGCCTTCGGCGGCCAGCCGGAACCGAACGACTACGGCCGCACCCTGGGCGACACCGCGGTCCTGATCTACCTCGGCAGCCTCGGGCTGCTGCTGCAAAGCCACCTGACCCTGCCGGCCACCCTGCAGGGCGCGCTGCTGGCGTATTTCCTGTACCGCGCGGTACGCTACGTCGAGCACGCCGGCAAGCGCAACGCGGTGCTGGTCGGCCTGTCGCTCGGCGCCCTCACGCTGACGCAAGGCTTCCTGCCGCCGCTGGTGCTGGTGATCGCCCTGTTCGCCTGCACCCGCTACCTGAACCTGCCGGCGCCGGCCGCGCTGCGCCACATGGGCATCGCGCTGGCGGTGGCGTTCGGCCTGACCCTGGTCTGGATCCTGCCCTCGCTGCTGGTGCAGCCTTATGGCCTGTCGCCGATCGCCGACTGGCTGACCTGGAACGCGGAACAGTTCGGCCTGCCGGGCTGGACCGCCATCAAGGCCTTCTTCCGCATCGGCGTCTGGTTCTTCTGGCCGGCCTGGCCGTTCGCCCTGTGGGCGATCTGGGCCTGGCGCCGCCAGCAGCAGATGCTGCACATCGTGCTGCCGGTGTTCTTCTTCCTGGCGCTGGCGCTGCAACTGCTGGCCGACCCGATTCCGGAAAACAGCGACTTCCTCAAGATGCTGCCGCCGCTGGCCCTGATGGCCGCGTTCAGCCTGCCGACCATGAAGCGCGGCGCGATCAACGCCATCGACTGGTTCTCGGTGATGGTCCTGACCATGCTGGGCGCCATCGTGTGGCTGTTCTGGATCGCCAAGCTCACCGGCTGGCCGGCCCAGCTGGCACACAACGCGCTCAAGCTGGTGCCCGGCTTCACTCCTGAAATCGGGATCGTCGCCTTCACCGTGGCGGCCGCTACCAGCGTCGGCTGGATCATGCTGGTGCACTGGCGCCTGTCGCGCCAGCCGGCGGTGCTGTGGCGCGCCGTGGTGCTGTCGTCCGGCGGCCTGATCCTGCTGTGGGTGCTGTTGATGACGCTGTTCCTGCCGGACCTGAACTACGGCAAGAGCTACGCCGGCGTGGCGCAGCAGGTCGCGGCGCGCCTGCCGGCCGACGCCCGCTGCCTGGCGACCAACGTCGGCCCGGCCCAGCGCGCCTCGCTGGCCTTCTACGGCCGCCTGCCCTTCGTCACCCTGGCCGGCGGCAACTGCGACTACGTGCTGCTGCAGGACAGCGTGCGCAGCAAGAAGGAACGCGCCCTGCTGCGCGCCTACGGCGTGCGCGATGCCACGCCGTTGTGGGAAGGCCGGCGCGCATCCGACCGCGACGAGCGCTTCCGACTGTTCCGCCGCACGCGCTGACGCCGGTGATTCCCCCGATCAAGCAAGCCGCCTTCGTGCGGCTTGTTTTCTTTTGGAGGCTGGCAAAACATGTCAAATTCACACGTGCGCGGCTTGTGATCCCGTTGTGAGAACCTATCTCCAACAAATGCGTTTGAGCAGACGCAATCCAGGCTGGAGCGTGATCGTCACAATATTCAGGTTGCCGACCACCCGGACCCGGACTTGCTGCATCAGCGCTGCAAGGGAGACCATCATGAAAAGCGTGACGTTTTCAGAAATTGTACGCGTTCAACAGAAGCCGGGCTTCCTGCGCCAGGTGCAAACCTGGCGCCAGTCGCTGCCGTGGGCGCTGACGCTGCTCGCCGGCCTGCCGCTAATGGTGCTGGTGCTGCACCTGATCGACCCCGACACTCCGCTCAGCTACATCGTGCTGCCGGCCGTGATCGGCGCCGTGCTGCCAGTGTGGATGCTTGGGCCGGGCCGGTTCGAGATGCGCACCCGCTTCGACGCCCACTACATGCTGGGCACGCTCGACGAAGCGCTGGGCGGACTCGGCTACCGGCGCAGCAGCGGCGACAATGCCAGCATCCGCTACTTCCGCCCGCGCCCGTGGCTGCGCGGCCAGGAAGGCGCGATCACGGTGGCGGTGCAGCCGCATGCGCTGGAGGTGGTCGGTCCGGTGGGCTGTTTGCGGCTGCTGCAGCACCGCATCGCCTGCTGAGTTGCCCGCGCAATCCGCCGCCGGATGCGGCTTGCAACTGCCGCCCGGCGCTGGATTGGACGCCGCACTCTTGCACACTGGTCAGTTGTGCGCGGCATGTGCTAAGATGCGCCCCTGCTATTGGGCCTCTGTGGCGGAATTGGTAGACGCACTTGACTCAAAATCAAGCGCCGTAAGGCGTGCCGGTTCGATTCCGGCCGGAGGCACCACCCACTAGCACCAACATTGACCCGCATGCTGTTCAGCATCGCGGGTTTTTTGTTGTCTTGAGCACTCAAGCAATCGCATATCGCGCCGATATAGTCCCATTAAATCAGTAAAAACGATATAACCTTATCGCGACGCCGGCCATCGCAAGCGCCGGTCATCCTGCGCCTGCCCGAGTACGTGAAACTACGTTGTTCACGATGAAAACCTCAAGTATTAACTATGAGGAAAACGTGAATTTTCGCTGTTGAGACAACAAAACAACACTCTTCAACACCTGATTCTCAAGAACAACACCACTTTCAATTCGGAAAATGCGATACTTCCTCACCAGCGCGCTTTTTGGTGCCTCAAGTCAACTTTGTTAACCCATGCTGCCGATCTTTAACGTTCCCGCCGACCCTTCCATGCTCAGCTACGGAATCTACGAACCGCGCCTGGTCGTGCTGTCGGTGCTGGTGGCGATCTTCGCCTCCTGGATGGGACTGCAGATCACCGGCCGCGCCAGCAGTAACCCGGCGCACCGCGCGATCGTGCTCGGCACCGGCAGCCTGGCGCTCGGCGCCGGCGTGTGGGCCATGCACTTCATCGGCATGCTGGCGTTCAACCTGTGCACGCCGGTGCACTACGACCACTGGACCACCATTCTGTCGGGCCTGCCGAGCATTGGCGCCTCGTTCGTGGCGCTGCACCTGATCTCGCGCCCGCGCATCGGCAAGACCCAGTTGCTGATCGGCGGCGTGCTGGTCGGCGCCGGCATCGGCGCCATGCACTATGCCGGCATGCACGGCATGCGCATGGCGCTGTCGCTGCATTACGACCCCTTGATGTTCGCGCTGTCGATCGTGGTCGCGGTGGTGCTGGCCACGCTGGCGCTGTGGGCGCGCGCCGGCCTGGCGCACTTCAAGTCGATGACCGAATCGCGGCGCCTGCTGGTGGCCGCCGTGGTGATGGGCTGCGCCATCGCCGGCATGCACTACACCGGCATGGCCGCCGCGCGCTTCGTCGGCGACGTCGATCCGCTCGACGCCGCCGGCGGCAACAGCGACTTTCTGGCGCTTTCCTTAAGCGTGATTATCGTGGTGCTGTGCCTGAGCGTGGTGGCCGTCAACGGCCTGCTGCGCTACCGCCAGCTGTACCTCGACCTGGCGCGCAGCGAAGCCTGGATGCGCGCCCTGCTCACCACCACCGTCGACGGCGTGATCACGGTCGGGCGCGATGGCATCGTCACCGAATTCAACGCTTCGGCCGAGCGTATCTTCGGCTGGCGCCGCGACGAGATCGTCGGCCAGAGCATCGCCCTGCTGCTCAACGAGACCGACCGCAACAAGAAAAAAGGCTTGCTGCACGTGCTGGCAAGCGGCACGCTGGAGGGCTTCCGCACCACCACCGACACCCTCGGCCTGCGCAAGGACGGTAGTCTGGTGCCGGTGCGCGGCGCGATGGGCCACGCCTGCTTCGGCGAACGCGACCTGTTCGTCTGCTTCGTCACCGACATCAGCGAACAGCGTGCGATGGAGACGGCGCTGCGCGCCAGCGAGCAGCAGTTCCGCTCCTTGATCGGCAACATTCCCGGCATCTCTTACCGCAGCCTGCTGGACGCCGAATGGCCGATGGTGTTCATGAGCGACGCGGTCGAACGCGTCACCGGCTATCCGGCCGCCGACTTCCTGGGCCAGCCGCCACGGCGAGTGTTCGGCGCCCTGATCCACGCCGAAGACCGCATGCGGGTGGCCAAGGAAGCCGGCGCCGCGCTGCGCGAACACCGCCCCTACCTGGTCGAATACCGGGTGCTGCACGCCGACGGCGGCGTGCGCTGGCTGTGGGAAAACGGCGCCCCGGTGCGCGACGAGTCGGGCGAGGTCAAGTGGCTCGACGGCGTGATCTTCGACATCACCGAACGGCGCCAGATGGAGGAAGCGCTGCGCAGCGCCAAGGAATCGGCCGAGCAGGCCGCGGCGGCGCGCGCCACCTTTGTCGCCAACATGAGCCACGAGATCCGCACCCCGATGAACTCGATCCTGGGCTTCACCGACGTGCTGCTCGACGGCAAGCTGGACGCCGAGCAGCGGCGTCACCTGGACACCGTGCGCAACGCCGGCCGCGCCCTGCTGCGCCTGCTCAACGAGATCCTCGACACCGCCAAGCTCGAGAAAGGCGCGGTCGAGCTGGAACAGAACGATTACAACCTGCTGTCGCTGATCGACGAACTGTCGTCGACGCTGGCCGCCAATGCGCGCGCCAAGGGCCTGCACCTGGACATCCAGTACGACCCGGCGCTGCCGACCGGCCTGCGCGGCGACGAGCTGCGCATGCGCCAGGTGCTGACCAACCTGCTCGACAACGCGATCAAGTTCACCGCCACCGGCGGCGTGACCCTGAAGGTCGGCGCCGAAGGCGACCAGCTGTGCATCGCGGTGACCGACACCGGCATCGGCATCGCGCCCGAGCGCCTGGCCGCGATCTTCGATCCGTTCACCCAGGCCGACGCCTCGATGACGCGCCGCTTCGGCGGCACCGGCTTGGGCACCACGATCAGCAAGCAGCTGGTCGAGCTGATGGGCGGCCGCATCTGGGCCGAGAGCGAGCTGGGATGCGGCGCCACCTTCCACGTGCGGGTGCCGCTGGTGCTGGCGCGCTTCGCGACCCAGGCGCCGCGCGTGCGCAGCGCCGCCGTGCTGCCGCCCCTGAACGTGCTGGTGGCCGACGACGTGCCGCAGAACCTGGAACTGATGCAGCTCTTGATGCAGCGGCGCGGCCACACCATGACCGCGGTGCGCGACGGCGCCGCGGTGGTGGAACTGGCCATCAGCGGCGACTTCGACATCGTGCTGATGGACTTCCAGATGCCGACCATGGACGGCCTGGACGCGACCCGCGCGATCCGTGACTACGAAGCGCGCAGCGGGCGCGCGCGCCTGCCGGTGATCGCCATGACCGCCAGCGTGCTGGCCGCGCACCGCGAAGCCAGCGTCGACGCCGGAATGGACGGTTTCGCCAGCAAGCCGGTCGACTGGTTCGCGCTGTCGCACGAGATCGCACGTGTGCTCGGCCTGCCCACCGGCAGCGCCGCCACCGCGCCGGTGGTCCCGCCCGGCCCGCGCGAAGTGCTGAACCGGCGCGCCGGCCTGCACCGCTGGAGCGGACGCGAAGACACCTATGCCGAGGCGCTGGCGCATTTCGGCCGCCAGTACGCGGAACTGGGCAGCGCCATGCTGCTGTACGCGGCCGGCGGCGAACACCAGCAGCTGCGCATGCTGGCGCACAAGGTGCGCGGCGCCGCCGCCAACATCGGCCTCGAAGTGCTGGCCGATGCGCTGGCCGCGCTCGAGCAGGTGGCCGACGCGGTGCCGGCCGACGGCCGCAAGATCGCAGCCACCCTGGTGGTGGCCAGCAACGCGCTCGACGCCGCGCTGGCCGCGCTGCAGGGCGACGCCCCGCCAGCGCCATCCAACGCCGCCGGCGCGGCCGGTGCGGTCGACCTGACGCGGGCGCGCCGCGCCGGCGGCGTGCTGCTGCAGGCGCTGCGGCGCGGCGCCCTGAACGACGGCGCCATGGCCAGCCTGGCCGCGGCGCTGGCCGCGCACCCGTGCGCCGCGCGCGTGACGCAGGTACAAAGCGCCATCGCCGACTTCGACTTCGACCTGGCCATCGAGCACCTCGAGACCGTGCTGTCCGTGCTGGGCGAGATCGACGACGCCTCCGAACCACTGCAAGACGACTTCCACCAAGCCACCGCATGAACCAACCGACTACCCGTCCGCTGATCCTGGCGGTCGACGACGAAGCCAGCAACCTGCAACTGCTGCGCCAGATCCTGCAGGACCACTATCGCCTGCTGTTCGCCAAGGACGGCGCGCGCGCGCTCGAACTGGTGCGCCAGGAGCAGCCCGACCTGGTGCTGCTGGACGTGATGATGCCGGGGATGTCCGGCTACGAAGTGTGCGCCGCACTCAAGGCCAATCCGGCCACCGCCTCGGTGCCGGTGGTGTTCGTGACCGCACTGACCGAGACCGACGACGAACTCGAAGGCTTCGAGGCCGGCGCGGTCGACTACATCACCAAGCCGGTCAGCCCGCCGATCGTGCGCGCCCGCGTGCGCACCCACCTGTCGCTGGTGCGCATGGAAGAACTGCGCGCCAGCCGGCTCGAGATCGTGCAGCGCCTGGGTTTGGCGGCCGAGTACAAGGACAACGAGACCGGCCTGCACGTGATCCGCATGAGCCACTTCTCGCGCATCCTCGGCATCGCCGCCGGCATGACCGAGCATGAGGCCGACGACCTGCTGCACGCGGCGCCGATGCACGACGTCGGCAAGATCGGCATCCCGGATCGCATCCTGCAAAAACCCGGCCCGCTCGATGCCGAGGAATGGAAGATCATGCAGAGCCACGTGACGATCGGCGCCGAGATCATCGGCGAGCACGCCGGCGGCATGCTGGCGCTGGCGCGCAGCATCGCGCTGACGCACCACGAGAAATACGACGGCAGCGGCTATCCGAATGCGCTGAAGGGAGAAGAGATTCCGCTGGTGGGCCGCATTACTGCGATCGCCGACGTGTTCGATGCTTTGACGTCCGAGCGGCCGTACAAGAAGGCGTGGAGCGAGGACGAGGCGCTGGCTTTCCTGCATGAGCAGAAGGGGCGCCATTTCGATCCGCAATTGGTGGAGCTGTTTGCCGGGCAGATGCCGGCGATTCGGGAGATTCGCTTGCGCTGGGCGGAGACGGCGCAGTCGGTGGTGGAGCAAGCCGCGCAGGCGGCGTAGTCGCTCACTTTACTGCGCCAATCTCACCCCGCCATCACAACTGCACCGGCGCCTCGGCCCCCACCGTCAGCGGCGCCTTGCGCGCCACCAGTTCCCGATACAGCTCGGTGTAGTTGCGCGCCATGGTCTCGGCCGTGAACAGCGTCTCGAAGCGCTCCTCGGCGCGCCGCCCCATGGCGCGCGCCAGCTCGGGGTTGTCCCACAGCGTGCGCAGCGCGGCGCGCAGCGCCACCGGGTCGGATGGCGGCACCACCAGGCCGGTCTCGCCTTCGATGTTGACGTAGGTGGTGCCGGTGCCGATCTCGCTCGAGATCATCGGCTTGCCGTACATCGCGCCTTCCAGCAGCGACATGCCGAACGCCTCCGAACGCAGGTGCGAGGGGAAGGTCACCGCATAGCACAGCGTCAAGAGCGCGGCCTTGTCCTGCTCGTCGAGCGCGCCGACGAACATCACGTTCTTGAGGCCCAGGCGCGCGGCCTGTTCCTTCAGTTCCTGCTCGGTCGGGCCGGCGCCGACGATCACGATCGGATAGTCGGTGCCCGCCGCCGCCTCGAGCAGGATGTGCAGGCCCTTGTAGTAGCGCAGCACGCCCACGAACAGGAAGAACTTGGGACCGATCCGGGCGCGCCAGTGCGCCAGGCGGTCCGGTTCGGGCTTGGCGTAGGTGGTCTTGTCCAGACCATACGGAATGATGCGGGTCTTGTCGCGGTAGCGGCCCAGCACCGGCGACGAGGCCATGTAGTTGGGCGAGCTGGCGACGATCGAATCGACGCTGCCCAGGAAGCGGTGCTTGAGCGGCTGGTACAGGCGCAGCAGGTGGCGCTGGCGCACGATGTCGGAGTGGTACGTCACCACGCTGGGTTTACGGATGCGCGCCATGAAGTGCGCCATGTCCATGAACGGCCACGGGAAGTGGTAGTGCACCACGTCGGCTTCGTGCGCCAGGCGCGCCAGCGCGCCGAAGGCTTGCACCGAGACCGCGTTGGAGGCGATCTCGAAATTGAGCGGCACGCGGTGCACGGTGTGGCCCTCGAACTCGAGGGGGGCCAGGTTCTGCTGGCGCGACAGCGCCAGCACACTGTTGGTCACGCCCAGGCGCCCGGTGCCGACGCACAGCTGGCGGATCACCTGCTCGATGCCGCCGAACGAGTCGGGATGATACGTCTTGGAGAAATGAAGGACACGCATAGTCAGCTAGCTTACTGCGAAAGGACGGCGCCGGCCATGGTTGGGCTCAGGGCAGCGTCCCGGATCATGAGTTCGGCGCGCGTGGCATGGCCCTCGCGCGCGCGGGCCGGCCAGGCGGCGCCCGTCCTCACGCCTGGTACATCCAGCGCAAGGTATCGAACAGCGGGGTCGGCGCCAGGTCGCCGATCACGGCGCTCAGCTTGTCGTTGCTGCCGGTGAGCTGCAGCACGTCGTTGGCGCGCACGAAGGCGGGATTGACCTGCACCTCGATGCGGTAGCCGGCGATTTCCCCCATCATGTCGATCAGGTTGGCCAGCGAATGCGAGCGCCCCGAGCACACATTGAAAGCTTCGCCGGCGGGCGCCGCCGCCAACAGGCGGCGGTAGCTGCGCGCGACCATGCGCACGTCGGAAAAGTCGCGTGCGATGGCCAGGTTGCCCAGTTCGATGCGCGCTTCGTTGCGGCGGAAGTGCGACACGATCTTGGGCAGCAGGAAGTTGTCGCTCTGGCCCACGCCGGTGTAGTTGAATGGCCGCACGATGGTGATCGGCAGCCGGTCCATCCACAGGCGCGCCATGTACTCCATCGCCAGCTTGCTGACGGCGTAGTCGTTGGCCGGCGCCGCCGGCACGTTCTCGTCGATGACGGCCACGCTGGCATTGCCGTAGATGTTGGCCGACGACGCCAGCAGCACGCTGGTAGGGCGATGCTTGCCGGCGGCGAGCGCCTCGAGCAGGTTGCGGGTGCCGGCCACGTTGACGCGGTAGATCGCCTCGACGTTGGCGTGACCCACGAAGGCGATGCCGGCCAGGTGCGCCACCACGTCCGGTTTGACTTGCTCGACCACGGCGGCCACGGCCTCGCGGTCGCACAGGTCCATCGCGAACATGTCGGGACCGGGTTCGTCGCCCGGCATCGCGGTGCCGAACACGCGGTAGCCGGCGGCCGTCAGCTCTTGCGCCAGGTAGTGGCCGGTGAAGCCGCGCAGGCCGGTAATCAGGGCGCGCCGGCCCTCGCCTTCCCGTCCTTCAACCGAGACGGGGATCTGGTCCGTGGCCATGCGCGTCATATCAGAACGAGAAACCCAGTTCGTTGCGACGCAGGTCGGCGTCGACCATCATCTGGCACAGCTCTTCGAGCGTGGTCTTCGGTTCCCAGCCCAGCTCGCGCTTGGCTTTCTCGGGGTCGCCGATCAGCAGGTCGACTTCGGCCGGACGGTAGAACTTGGGCGAGACGCGCACCAGCTGCTTGCCGGTACGGGCGCAGTGGCCCACTTCGTTCTCGCCGCTGCCGCTCCATTCGACCGCCACGCTGGCGCCCTTGAAGGCCATGGTGACGAAGTCGCGCACGGTCTCGGTGCGGTTGGTCGCCAGCACGAACGTATCGGGATTGGCGGCCTGCAGGATGCGCCACATGCCTTCGACGTATTCCTTGGCGTAGCCCCAGTCGCGCTTGGCGTCCAGGTTGCCCAGCTCCAGCACGTCGAGTTTGTTCAGGACGATCTTGGCCACCGAATCGGTGATCTTGCGGGTGACGAACTCGCGGCCGCGCAGCGGCGACTCGTGGTTGAACAGGATGCCCGAGGAACCGAAGATGTCGTACGATTCGCGGTAGTTGATCGTCATCCAGTGCGCGTACAGCTTGGCCACGCCGTACGGGCTGCGCGGATAGAACGGGGTGTCTTCTTTCTGCGGAACGGCCTGCACCTTGCCGAACATTTCCGAAGTCGACGCCTGGTAGAAGCGGATCTTCGGATTGACGATGCGGATCGCTTCGAGCAGGTTGACGGCGCCCAGGCCGGTGATCGAGGCGGTGGCCAGCGGCTGGTCGAACGAGACGCCGACGAAGCTTTGCGCCGCCAGGTTGTAGACTTCATCCGGACGCGCGTTCTCGATCAGGCGCAGGCTCGACGCCAGGTCGGTCAGGTCATATTCGACCAGCGACAGGCTCGGATGCGCGGTGATGCCGAGTTCTTCGATGCGCCAGAAATTGACCGAGCTCGAACGGCGATAGGTGCCGGTGACGTGGTAGCCTTTTTCCAGGAGCAGCTGCGCCAGATAGGCGCCATCCTGGCCAGTGATACCGGTAATGAGGGCTCTTTTTGTATGCATGTTCTTGGATCGTGATAGGTGGTCTTGCAGGCGCCACACATTAGAAGGCAAGTAAAGGACTGGCCGAGATTGTAACAGACGGGGCTGACACGGCCTTTGCACATTAGAAACTTCGTGCAATAAATGCAACAACCATCTGATCATTATGACCGCAAAGTGACCCCACGCGGTGTCTGCTTACGGTTTGTTACCAGTGTCCTTGCGTGATGACAAATAGCGACTATTGATGACAAATACGCCTGATGCAGCGCAAGTACGCCACATCAGGTATATCGAACTCAGCTTATATGAACGGACGGGTTGGCCGTCCGTTCTTTACTGAAAATTACCGCCAAGCACTATCGCTGAGAGACGGCATCCACCACCGCCAGCGCTGTCATATTCACGATGCGGCGCACCGTTGCCGACGGCGTCAGGATGTGCACCGGACGCGCGCAGCCGAGCAGCACCGGGCCGATCGCGATGCCGTTGCCGGCCGCCGTCTTGAGCAGGTTGTACGAGATGTTGGCGGCGTCGATGTTCGGCAGCACCAGCAGGTTGGCGTCGCCCTGCAGCGTCGATTCCGGCATGATCTTGGCGCGGTTTTTCGCGTCCAGGGCGGCGTCGCCGTGCATCTCGCCGTCGATTTCCAGGTCCGGCTTCTTCTGCTGCACCAGAGCCAGTGCGGCGCGCATCTTCCTGGCCGACTCGCTGTTCGAGGTGCCGAAGTTGGAGTGCGACAGCAGCGCCGCACGCGGCACGATGCCGAAGCGCTCCATCTCTTCGGCCGCCATGATCGTAATCTCGGCCAATTGCTCGGCAGTTGGATTTTCGTTGACGTGGGTATCGACCATCGCCAGCTGGCGTTCCGGGGTGATGATGAAGTTCATCGCCGCGTAGACATTGCTGCCGGCGCGCTTGCCCAGCACCTGCTCGATGTACTCGAGGTGCACCTGGGTGGTGCCGTAGGTGCCGCAGATCATGCCGTCGGCTTCGCCCTTGTGGATCATCATGGCGCCGATCAGGGTATGACGGCGGCGCATGGCCAGCTTGGCCAGATCCTGGGTGATGCCCTTGCGCATCACCATGCGGTGGTAGCTCTGCCAGTAGTCGCGGTAGCGCTCGTCGAAGTCCGGGTTGATCACGTCGAAGTGCTTGCCGAGTTTCAGGCGCAGGCCGAACTTCTCGATGCGCTGCTCCAGCACCGCCGGGCGGCCGACCAGGATCGGGCGCGCCAGGTTTTCATCGACCACCACCTGCACCGCGCGCAGCACGCGCTCTTCTTCGCCTTCGGCGTAGACGATCCGCTTGAGTTCGGCCGGGGCGCTCTTGGCCACCGTGAACAGCGGCTTCATGAAGGTGCCGCTACGGTACACGAACTGCTGCAGGCTCTCGGCGTAGGCGGCCAGGTCCTCGATCGGACGGGTGGCGACGCCGCCATCCATCGCCGCCTTGGCCACGGCCGGCGCGATATGGGTCAACAGGCGCGGATCGAACGGCATCGGGATCAGGTATTCCGGACCGAACGACAGGTTCGAGATGCCGTAGGCCGAGGCCACGATGTCGGACTGCTCGGCGTGCGCCAGGTCGGCGATCGCGTGCACCACGGCGATTTCCATTTCGCGCGTGATGGTGGTCGCGCCGCAGTCCAGTGCGCCGCGGAACATGTACGGGAAGCACAGCACGTTGTTGACCTGGTTCGGATAGTCCGAACGGCCGGTGGCGATGATGGCGTCGGCGCGTACCGCCTTCGCGTCTTCCGGCAGGATTTCCGGGGTCGGGTTGGCCAGCGCCAGGATCAGCGGATTGGGCGCCATCGTGGCGACCATCTCCTGCTTCAGGACGCCGCCCGCCGACAGGCCGAGGAAGATGTCGGCGCCGGGGATCACCTCGCTCAGGGAGCGGTGCGGCGTATCCTGGGCGAAGCGTTCCTTGTCCGGGTCCATCAATTCGACGCGGCCCTTGTAGACCACGCCGGCCAGGTCGGTGACGAAGATGTTCTCGATCGGGAAGCCGAGGTCGACGATCAGGTCGAGGCAGGCCAGCGCGGCCGCGCCGGCGCCGGAGACCACCAGTTTGCATTCCTTGAGACTTTTGTTGACGACCTTCAGGCCGTTCAGGATGGCGGCGCCGACGATGATCGCGGTGCCGTGCTGGTCGTCGTGGAAGACCGGGATCTTCATCCGTTCGCGTAGCTTGCGCTCGATGTAGAAGCACTCGGGCGCCTTGATGTCTTCGAGGTTGACGCCGCCAAAGGTCGGCTCGAGCGAGGCGATGATGTCGACCAGCTTGTCGGGATCGTTCTCGTTGATCTCGATGTCGAACACGTCGATGCCGGCGAACTTCTTGAACAGCACGCCCTTGCCTTCCATCACTGGCTTCGATGCCAGTGGGCCGATGTTGCCCAGGCCCAGCACGGCGGTGCCGTTCGAGATCACGGCCACCAGGTTGCCGCGCGCAGTGTACTTGTACGAATTGGCCGGGTCCTTGACGATCTCTTCGCAAGGGGCGGCCACGCCTGGCGAGTAGGCCAGCGCCAGGTCGCGCTGGTTCAGCAAGCCCTTGGTCGGCGTGACGGCGATCTTGCCGGGCCGGGGGAACTGGTGATATTCGAGCGCTGCTTGACGCAGTTGCTGACGCAGTTCTTCTTTTTTGTCAGATGACGAATCCATGCTGGGCAGCCTTCCTGTTGCAAACGGGTCTACGATTCTATCAGACAGGAAGTTGTCAAAGCCTACGTATTTTTACGATAGTTATGTGCACTTGCAGCAATTATTTCTCTGTCAATTTGCTGCGCTGGGGCGGCTTGCCCGGCGCGGTACAATCGGCGCCTATGCTCTCCGAATTCGACCTCATCAAGCGCTATTTTCAGCGCGACCGTCCCGGCCGCGCCGTGCTCGGCATCGGCGACGACTGCGCCCTGCTCCAGCCCACGCCCGGGCGCCAGCTCGCGATCTCGTCCGACATGCTGGTCGAGGGCCGCCATTTCTTCGCCGGCGCCGCCCCGCGCATGCTGGGCCACAAGGCGCTGGCGGTGAACCTGTCCGACCTGGCGGCGATGGGCGCGCGGCCCGTCGCGTTCACTTTATCCCTGGCGTTGCCGCAGGCCGATCCGGCGTGGCTGGATGGCTTCTCGCAGGGGTTGTTCGCGCTGGCCGATGAATACGGGTGCGAACTGATCGGGGGCGACACCACCAAGGGGCCGCTGAACATCTGCATTACCGTGTTCGGCGAACTGGCGCCCGGGCACGCGCTGCGGCGCGACGCGGCGCGCGCCGGCGACGACATCTGGATCTCGGGGACGCTGGGCGACGCGCGCCTGGCGCTGGCGGGATACCTGGACGAAGTCGCGCTGGAACCGGCGGCGCTCGACGGGGCCGGCCTGCGCATGCACATGCCGGCGCCGCGCGTGGCATTGGGGCTGGCGTTGGCGGCAGCACCGGTCGCGCGGGCGGCGCTCGATATTTCGGACGGGCTGGTGGGGGATCTCGGGCACATCCTGGCCGCGTCGAACGTAGGCGCCACGCTGAATGTGGATGCGTTGCCGGCGGGTGCGGTGCTGGCGCATCAATCGCTTGACCTGCGGCGGCGCTTCACGGCGGCCGGCGGCGATGATTACGAGTTGTGCTTCACGGCGCCGCAGGATGCGCGCGCTGCGGTACTGGCGGCCGGGCGCGAAGCCGGGACGGCCGTGACGCGGGTCGGGACGATCGACGCCGCGCCGGGACTGCGCCTGGTCGACGCCAATGGCCAGCCGCTCGACCTGCGCCTGGCCGGATGGGATCACTTCGCGGCCGGCCAAGTAGCCGACTGAGCGGCGGGCGCAAACTAGGCCACCTGCGCCTCATCCCCTTCGCGCGGCACCTTGCGGTCGTCGTACGGCCCATGCTCCATCCAGTACTGCCTGAACGCCAGCCGCACGTTGTCGCGTAGCTGCTGGTCGTTCCACGGCTTGGTATAGAAGCGGTAGATCGCGCCGCGGTTCACCGAGTCGAGCACCGCGTCGAGCGCGGTGTCGCCCGACAGGATGATGCGGATCGTCTCCGGATACATCTCCTTGACCTTGCTGAGGAACTCGGTCCCGCTCATCACCGGCATGCGCTGGTCGCACAGGATCACCTGCACCTTGTACTGCGCCAGGTAGTCGAAGGCGGCGTCGGTCGACTGCGCCGTCAGCACGCGGTAGCCTTCGCGCCGGAACAGGCGGTGCAATGCGGCCAGCACGCCGGAATCGTCGTCCACGATCAGCAGGGTCTGGACCCGGTCGTCGATCTCGGGCGCCTGGTGCGGCTGGGCGCGGTTGGCCAGCACCATCTCGGCCAGCTGCTCGGCCGGCAGCGCGCGCGAGAAGTAGAAGCCCTGGATCTCGTCGCAGCGGTGGCGCCGCAGATACGCCATCTGGGCGCGCGACTCGACGCCTTCGGCCACCACCTGCATGTGCAGGCTGTGCGCCATGCTGATGATGGCCAGCGCGATCGCGGCGTCGTCCGGATTGGTGACGATGTCGCGCACGAAAGCGATGTCGATCTTGAGCTTGTCGATCGGGAAGCGCTTCAGATACGCCAGGCTCGAATAGCCGGTGCCGAAATCGTCGATACCGACCCGCAGGCCGAGCGCCTTCAGGCGCGTCAGCACTTCGGTGGTGTGCTCGGCGTTGGACATCAGCGCGCTCTCGGTCAGCTCCAGTTCCAGGAGGCCCGGTTCGACCGCGTGCCGCTCCAGCGCAGCGCGCACCACGCCTTCCAGGTCGCCCTCGACGAACTGGCGGCTCGACACGTTCACCGCCACCCGCATGTCGCGCACCCCGGCCGCGCTCCATTCGGCGATCTGGCGGCAGGCTTCGTCGATGATCCATTCGCCGACCCGCACCACCAGCCCGGTTTCCTCCATCACCGGCACGAATTCGGCCGGGTATACCAGGCCGTAGCCGGGCCGGTGCCAGCGCAGCAGCGCCTCGGCGCCGGCGATGCGGCCGGTGTTCAGTTCCAGCTTGGGCTGGTAGTGCAGCACAAATTGGGAATCTTCAAGAGCGCTCCTCAGCGCCAGCTCGAGGTCGAGCCGCGCCAGCACCTGCACGTTCATGCCGGCGGTGAAGAAGCGGTAGCCGTCGCGCCCCGCTTCCTTGGCGCGCACCATGGCGGTGTCGGCGTATTTCACCAGGGTGCCCGGATCGCTCGTGTCGTCCGGGTACATGGCGATGCCGATGCTGGCCGTCAGCGCGGCCTGCTGGCCGTGCAGCTCGAACGGCAGGCGCAGCGCGTCGCGCACGTCGTTGGCGCGATTGACCGCTTCCTGCTGGTCGCGCGGCATGGTCTGGATCAGCGCGAATTCGTCGCCGCCCAGGCGCCCGACCGCGTCGCGCGTGCCGGCGCAGCGCGCCAAGCGCGTGCTGAACTCGGCCAGCAATTCGTCGCCGAGCGCGGTGCCGAGCGAATCGTTGATCACCTTGAAGCGGTCGAGCGTGATGCACAGCACCGCCACGCGCCAGTTCTTTTCGCGCGCCAGCTCGATGGTGTCGCGCAGGTGTTCGAAGAACAGGCTGCGGTTCGGCAGCCCGGTCAGGGCGTCGTAGCTGGCCGCGTGGCGCAGCCGTTCCTGGGCCTGGATCCGCTCGGAGGTGTCGCGCGCCACCGCGATCAGCATGCGGTGCATGCTGCCGTCGAGGTCCTGTTCCTGCAGCTTCCAGCTGATCTCGACCGGCACCGAGCCTTCGCCGCCGGCGCGCATCAATTCGGTCTCGACGATGTCGGCTTCCGGTTCCTCGCCGGCTTTTTCGGCCTCGGCCGCTTCACCCAGGTGGCGCTCGAGCTGCGAACGCGTGGCCAGGCCCAGCGCCACCGGGTCGATGCGCAGCAGCGCGTCGCGCGAGAAGCCCAGCATGCGGCAGGCGCCTTCCGAGACGTCGACCATGGCCATGCTGGCGGTGTCGATCAAGAACAGCGCGTCGGGCGTGGCGTCCATCGCGGCGCGGAAGCGTTCCAGTTCGGCGGTGCGTTCGCGCACCTCGTGTTCGAGCTGGTTGCCGCGGTCGCGCGACTCGCGGTGCAGCAGACGCACTTCGAGCAGGTTGCGGATGCGCGTCATCACTTCCACCGTGTCGAACGGCTTGCCGATGAAGTCGCGCGCGCCCGCCTCGAGCGCGGCCAGTTTCTTGTCCGGTTCGGCGGTCACCACCAGCACCGGCAGCCACGAGTCGCTTTCCAGGGGCTTCAATGCCTCCATCACGTCGAAGCCGTCCATGCCCGGCATGTGCAGGTCGAGGATGATCAGGTCGAAGCGGTGCTTCAGGTGCAGCGCCACCACCTGGCGCGGGTCGTAGGTACTCAGGACGTTTTCGTAGCCGGTGGTCTTGAGCAGGTATTCGAGCAGCTGCACGTTGACCGGCTCGTCGTCGACGACCAGGATCTTCGCGCGCCGGATTTCTTGCAGGGTGATCATCAAGCCTTCCTCTCGCCTGGCGCGTCCAGCATGCCCGCTGCGTCCGGAGCACGCAATGCGCCGGAATCGGCCGACCCGCGGCGCTGCGCCAGGGTACTGTTGATCGCTTCGGTGAACTTGTCGATGTCGATCGGTTTGGTCAGGTATCGGTAGAAGCCCGCCGCCAGGCCGCGCTCGACGTCGCGCGGCATCGCATTCGCGGTCAGGGCGATCACGGGAATCGCGGCGGTCTCGGGATCGGTGCGCAGCTGCTTGAGCACCTCGAAGCCGCTCATGCCGGGCAGGTTCAGGTCCATCAGGATCGCTTCCGGGCGGTGCGCGCGCGCCAGCTGCAGGCCGAGGTGGCCGTCGGGCGCCGAGATCAGGCGCAGGTCGCGCCGGAACGCCACGATCTCTTCCACCAGGCGCAGGTTGGCCGGATTGTCTTCGACGTACAGCAGCAGGTGCGGCAGTTGCGGCGCCTCGTCCTGCCCTGCGGTGGCGTCCGGCGCGGCCATGGTGTTGGCTGCGGGCGCCGCCAGCGCCGACGCCATCGAAGAGTTCAGCGCCGATTTCAGGGGCGCCGTACTGCCCAGCTCGATCCAGAACACGCTGCCCACGCCCGGGCTGCTGGTGACGCCGATTTCGCCGCCCATCAGTTCCACCAGGCGCTTGGTCACCACCAGGCCGATGCCGGTGCCTTCCTGGGCGCCGCCTTCCTGGCCCAGGCGGTTGAACGGCTGGAACAGCCCGGCCAGCTGCTCCTGGCTCAGGCCATGGCCGGTGTCCTGCACCGACAGGCGCAGGCGGTCCGGCGCCGGATGTTCGCAGCCGACCACCACCACGCCGTCTTCGCGGTTGTACTTGACGGCGTTCGACAGCAGGTTGAGCATGACTTGCTTGAGGCGCGTGCGGTCGGCCATCACCACCGCCCCGTCGACGTCCGGGAACAGCACCCGCACCCGGCGCGTGGCGGCGATCGGCTCGATCATGGTGCGGCATTCGAACAGCGCATCGGCCAGCGTCACCGGTTCCATCGACAGCGAAATGGTGCCCGACTCCACCTTGGCCAGGTCGAGGATCTCGTTGATCAGGGTGAGCAGGTGCCGGCCCGATTTCAAGATGTGGTTGGCGAATTCCTTCTTCTGCTCCAGCGTCGAGGGCAGCACGTCGGACGTCAAAATCTGGGCGAAGCCGAGGATCGCGTTGAGCGGCGTGCGCAGCTCGTGGCTCATCGACGACAGGAAGGCCGACTTGGCCTGGTTGGCGCTGCGCGCTTCTTCATTGGCATTGGCCAGTTCGGCGTTGGCCAGCGCCAGCTGCAGGGTGCGTTCGTCGACGCGCTGCTCGAGCTGCTCGTTCAGCCGCATTACTTCCTGCTGGGCGCGCGAACGCTCCTGGGCTTCGCGCACGGTGGTGCTGTGCGACTCTTCCAGCTCGCGGGTGCGGCCTTCGATCTCGGTCAGCATGGCGTTGAACGAGTCGGCCAGTTCGGCCGCCTCGTCGTCGCCGATGCGCGGCGCGCGGCGCGAATAGTCGCGCGTACCCACCACTTCGCGCGCGATCTCGGTGATCGCCACGATCGGGGTCGTCAATACACTACCGAAGCGCCGCGTCAAGAGGTAAGCCACGGCCATCGCCAGCGCGGTGACGCCGGCGGCAATCACCAGGTAGTCAAGGGTGCGTTCGAGCAGGCGGCTGTGGGCGCGCAGCACCACGGTGCCGACCGTTTCGCCGTTCTCGACCACCGCCTGGCGCACCAGCAGCTCGCCGCTGCTCTTCTCGCCCAGCGCCACATCCAGGTTCAGCCCCAGCGGCCGGGCGGCGCTGGCGTCTTCGGTGTCGCTTGACGGCGCCGCCGCATACGAGGCGAAACGGCGGCCGCGCGCATCATAGATGGCGGCGGCGCGCACCAGGGGGCTGGTGCGCAGCAGGGCCAGGTTTTCGTTGGCCAGGCGCGGGTCGTCGAAGCTGAGCGCGGCCGAGGTCATGTGACCCACCAGTTCGGCCTGGGTCGACAGGTCGTTGACCAGCGCCCGGTGATAGCTGCGCAGGTCGTAGGCGACGACGATCGCGATCGAGACCATCAGCGACGCGAAGGTGGTGGTCATCACCACCCTGACCAGCTTGGTGCGGATCGAGCGCTGTACGCTCATGGCGCCTCCGGGCGCAGGATGGCCGGGCACAGCGGCGCGCCGTGCCGTTCGGGAAGTGCTGGATAGCCGGCAGCCGCAGTCAAGGCCGTGCTCGCCGTATCCGTTTGCGCGCAATTGGTTGGTGCCGCATCTCGGTTCAAGGATCAGTAAATGAAGGCCTGCCCGGGCGCGCCCGGCGGGCATCCCAGCATAGCAGCACGCTCGCGCGGCATGTCGCACGGAACATTTTTTGCCAGTGACAGGCGGCTCGCACTGTAAACGTTCTCCCGGCGTTTGAATAGCCGATTTTGAAACTGTTACAAGCCGCGCAACGTTGCCTGCGGATGCGCCGATCCTTGCGTGCGGCGCTGCGCAGGGCGCCGATCACGCGCTAGAATGGGCCATGCGCGGACAAGCCCGCCCGCACCGGAATGCACGCTGACAACAGGAGACTTCACGTGACCAACGACATCATCGAACTTGTTACCAAAGTGGGCGAAACCATGGAAGCCAAGCGCTGGATGCTGGCCACCGCCGAGTCGTGCACCGGCGGCGCCATCGCCTACTCGATCACCGAAGTCCCGGGCTCGGGCGACTGGTTCGACTGCGGCTTCGTCACCTATACCAACACCGCCAAGGCCGACATGCTGGACGTGCCGAGCGCCGTGATCGCCCAGTTCGGCGCGGTGAGCGAAGAAGTGGCAGCCGCCATGGCCGCGGGCGCGGTGGCCAACAGCAGCGCCGACGTCGCCGTCTCGACCACCGGCATCGCCGGCCCCACCGGCGCCGTGCCGGGCAAGCCGCTCGGCACCGTGTGCTTCGGCTGGGCGCGGCGCGACCATGTATATACGGAACGGCTGGTGTTCCAGGGCGACCGCCACGCGGTGCGCGAACAGGCGACGGCCCATGCGCTGAAAGGCTTGCTGCGCTTTTGCGAATAAGTCCTGAGGTGCGGCGCGTGCTGCGGGCCCTGGCCCTGGTTCTGGCCTTGCCGGCAGCGGCCGCGGATCGCGCTTCGGCGCCATTGCCGGCGCCGGGCGGCGCTGCATATACCCTCTACGCGGCCGGCGACATCGCGCGCTGCAAGCATCCCGACCCGCGCTGGTCGGGCGCGGCGGCCACCGCCGCCCTGGTCGAATGGGCCTTGCGCGCCGAGCGCCAGGCAGCGGTCCTGACGCTGGGCGACCACACCTACCCCAACGGCACCGCGCGCGAATTCGCCGACTGCTACGGCCCCACCTGGGGGCGCTTCCGCGAACGCACCTGGCCGACGCCCGGCAACCACGAATACAACATCACCGGCGCCCGGCCCTATTTCGATTACTTCGGCAAGCGCGCCGCGGGCGAGGCCGGCCTGGGCTACTACAGCATTCGCCTCGGCGGCTGGCACGTGATTTCGCTCAACAGCAACCTGAACGGCGCCGCGCAGACTGCGCAACTGGCGTGGCTGCGGCAGGAACTCGGCAACGAAGTGGACAATACAGCTGCACGTTGCACGCTGGCGTTCTGGCACCACCCGCTGTACAGCTCGGGCGGGCACCTGGGTCCGGGCCGGATGGCCGATGCGTGGGAGCTGCTGCATCGGGCCGGCGCCGAGCTGGTGCTGTCCGGCCACGACCACGACTACGAGCGCTTCGCGCCGCAGGACGCGCACGGCCGGCTCGACCGCGCGCGTGGCCTGCGCCAGTTCGTGGTCGGCACCGGCGGCGCCTACGCCACGCCTTTCCTGCGTATCCGCGATAATAGCGAGGTGCGCGAAGCGAGCTTCGACGGCGTGCTGCGCCTGCGGCTGCTGGACGGCGGCTATGAATGGGAATTCCTGGCCGCCGAGCCGGAGCGGATTCCCGCCGGCGCCCGGCTCGATCGTGGAAGCGGCCGCTGTCACGAATGACGTGATTGTCGGCCTGGCATTGAGATTGCCGCCGGCGCTGCCATCTATGGACCAGCCGCCCTGCCCTGAATTTTTGGAGAAATATTGAAGATCCCTACCCTGATGGTCCCGCTGATGCTGGCCGGTGCGCCAGCCGATGCGCCGGCCCAGGATGTCCCACCGACGCCGGCCCCGGCTACCTCTGCGGTGCCGGCCATCGCCTTCGACAAGTTCGTGCTGCCCAACGGCCTGCAGGTGATCCTGGTCGAGGACAAGCGGCTGCCGATCGCCGCCGTCAACCTGTGGTACCACGTCGGCCCGGCCAACGAAGCTCCGGGCCTGACCGGCTTCGCCCACTTGTTCGAGCACATGATGTTCGCCCAGACGCGCCACATCCCACGCGGCCTGGCCGACCGCCTGCTCGAGGGCGCCGGCGCCACCGACAGCAACGGCGGCACCGGCTACGACAGCACCAGCTACTACGACACCGTGCCCGCGAACCAGCTCGAACTGGCGCTGTGGGTGCACGCCGACCGCATGGGTTACCTGCTGGACGTGCTGGACCAGCAGGCGCTCACCAACCAGCAGGACGTGGTGCGCAACGAGCGGCGCCAGACCGTCGAGGGCGAACCCTACGGCATCGTCGAGGAAGCGCTGGCGCAGACCCTGTTCCCCAAGGGCCATCCGTACCACGCCTCGATCATCGGCTCGCACGCCGACATCCAGGGCGCGAAATTGAGCGACGTGCGCGACTTCTTCGCCCGCTACTATGGTCCCAACAACGCCAGCCTGGTGATCGCCGGCGACATCGACAAACAGAAGACGCGCGAACTGGTAACGCGCTACTTCGGCTCCCTGAAACGCGGCCCCGACGTGGCGCGTCCGAGCGTGACTACGCCGCCGATCACGGCCGAACGCCGGGTTGTGGTACGCGACCGGGTCGAGCTGCCGCGCGTGTTCATGGGCTGGCTGACGCCGCCCGCCTACCAGAACGGCGACGCCGAGCTGCTGGTGGCGGCCCACATCCTGGGCGGCGGCAAGGCCGGACGGCTGTACAAATCGCTGGTCTACGAGCGCCAGATCGCGCAGGACGTCGACGCCGGCCAGACCTCGCTCGGCCTGGCGTCGACCTTCGTGATCGACGCCACCGCGCGCGCCGGCCACACGCCGCAAGAACTGGAAGCGGCGATCGACGCCGAACTGGCGCAGCTGGCCGAACACGGCCCGACCGCGCGCGAAGTCGAGCGCGCCCGCAACAGCCTCGAGACCGCGCTGCTGGCGTCGCTGGAAAAGCTGGGCGGCGACGGCCTGGCCGAGCAGCTCAACCACTACAACCTGTACACCGGCGACCCGGGCTACCTGCCGAAGGATCTGGTGCGCCTGCGCCGGGTCGACGCCGCCGCAGTCCAGCGCGCGGTGCGTACCTGGCTGTCAAAGAATGCGCGCGCGGTGGTCACCGGCGTGCCGGGCAAACCGAAGTTCGACGATCCGGCGCTGCCCAAAAAACGCGGCGCCAAGTCGGACAACGCGGTCGTGGCCAACGCGCCCTTGAACCAGGCCGAAGCCTGGCGCGCCACGCCGCCCAAGGCGGGCCCGGCGCCGCGCTTCAAGGCGCCGCGCGGCGAATCGTTCGTGCTGGCCAACGGCCTGCGCGTGATCCACCACCACAACCCGGCCCTGCCGCTGGTGTCGAGCCAGCTGGTGGTGCGCAGCGGCGGCGCCGCCAATCCCGAGCGCCTGCCCGGCCTGGCCGGCTTCACGGCGCAGATGCTGGAAGAAGGCACGGCCACGCGCAGCGCCCCGCAAATCGCCGACGAGATCGCGCAGCTGGGCGCTTTCCTCGACACCGGCAGCAGCGACGACGTCTCCACCGTCTCGCTGCTGGCGCTGCGCGCGACCTTCGAGCGCGCGCTGGACGTGATGGCCGACATCGTGCAACGCCCGGCCTTCCCGAACGCCGAGATTGAGCGCCAGCGCGCCGACCGCATCGGCTCACTGATGCAGCAGCGCGACGATCCCGAGACGGTGGCGGCGCTCGCCGCAGCCAGTGCGCTGTTCGGGCCGAAGCATCCGAAGGGCTACGGCCAGCTGGGCCTGGAACCGGCGATCCGCACTACCACGCGCGACGACATCGCGGCTTTTTGGAAGCGCCACTACGTGCCATCGAACGCGGCGCTGGTGGTCACGGGCGACATCACGCGCGCCGAACTCGAGACGCTGGCAAACAAATACTTCGGCGCCTGGCCGGCGGCTGAGGCGCCGGGTGGCACGCCGGACTCGCCGCGTCCAACCCAGGCGCGTCTGGTGCTGGTGGATCAACCCGACAGCGGCCAGACGGCGTTGCAGGTAGCCGGCATGGGGCCGGCGCGCGACACTCCGGACTTCCCGGCGCTGCAGGTCATGAACGGCGTGCTGGGCGGGATGTTCTCGAGCCGCCTGAACAACAACCTGCGCGAGACCCGCGGCTACACCTACGGCATCTATTCGCACTTCGACTACGACCGCACCCCGGCGCCGTTCTCGATCGAGGCCAGCGTGCAGCAGGACGCCACCGGCGCCTCGGTGCGCGAGATCTTCCGCGAGATCGCGGCGCTGCGAGAGCAGCCGCTGTCGGCCGACGAACTGAAGGCCGCGCGCGACGCCCAGCTGCTGTCGCTGCCGGGCCAGTTCGAGACCAACGCCGACATCGGCGCCAGCCTGACCGAGCTGTTCGTGTACGGCCTGCCGCCGGACTACTACGATGTGCTGGCCAAGCGCCTGGCCGAAGTCGACGCCGCCGCCGTGCTGCAGGTGGCGCGCCAGTGGCTCGACCCGGACAAGATGATCGTGGTGGCGGTCGGCGACCGGCGCCGCATCCTGCCGCAACTGCAATCGCTCGAGCGTGACCTGAAACTCGGCCCGCCCGAAATCCGCGACGATGACGGCCAGGCAAAAGACAAGACCGCGCGTTGACCCGTAGGGCTGGCCCAGGCGGCCCCGCGGTCCCCCGCCGACGCGGTGATGGTTGGCCGTGAAATCATCCGGCGCGATGACGGCGCCGATAACAATCACCGCGTCGGCGGCCGAGCCGCCAACCCTACGGTTTCGCCGCCTGCCTGATCGGCGTGTACTGCACCGACACCAGCTTCCACGTTCCACCCTGCTTCGCCGAAACGAAGACCGAACGCAGCGAGAACGTGCGATTCTGCCCACCCGCATTCATCGCATAGAACGTCCTGCCGATGGTCACCGCGCTGTCGCCCAGCACCCGGGTCGACAATTCATCGACCCCGATCTCCGGCCGCGGCTTGTCGTCCTTCTTCACGTAGAACGACAGCATCTTCTCGCGCGGATCGACCTCGCCCAGCGGCGAAATCTCGATGTAGTTGTCGGCGGTGAGCGTCTTCAGCGTGGCCGCATCGAACCCGCTCTGGGCGGCGGTGAAGCGCTGCACCAGCGTTTTCACCTCGTCATCGGCCGGCGCCGCCTGCACCGCAGTCATGGAACATCCCGCCAGCAGGATCGCGGCGCGCACGGCGGTCACGAACGGTGTGTGCATCATGTCGACTCCCTCGATAGTTGGTCGCTTGCCGCCGCTGCGACAAGGTTGCGCAAACGAGCATAGCAACGGCCGCTGATGTTGCCTACCAAAAACGAATGCATACGTGTTGCGGCCTTCTGACGTTTCATCTAACATGTGAACAGCTATTCACATGTTAGATATGAACCACGACCACATCCATCCGGCGCAACCGATCGCCACCCCGCCCGAAGAAGCGATCGGCCAGCTGGCCGACCTGTTCCACCTGCTGGGCGACGCCACCCGCCTGCGCATCGTGCTGGCCTGCCTGGCCCAGCCGACCGCGGTGGGCGACATCGCCGCCGCTCTTTCGCTATCCAGTTCGCTGGTCAGCCACCACCTGCGCCTGCTGCGCGCCGCCCGCATCGTCAAGGCCGAGCGCCAGGGCAAGCAGGTGTTCTATTCCGCTGCCGACGCCCACATCAGCAGCCTGCTTTCCACCATGTTCGAGCACATCGCCGAACCCGCCAACGGGATGGACGCATGAATCACGAAAACAAGCACGATCACGACCATACGCACGACCACAAGCACGCGCACTCGCACTCGCACGACCACGATCACGGCCACAGCCACGGTTTCGGCCACCACCATCACCACATGCCCTCGCCCGACGGCAACGGCCGCGCCTTCGCGCTGGCCATTGGCTTGAATCTGGCCTTCGTCATCATCGAGTTCACGTATGGTTTCATCGCCCACTCGACCGCGCTGATGGCCGACGCCGGCCACAACCTGTCCGACGTGCTGGGCCTGGTGCTGGCCTGGGGCGCCGCCATGCTGGCCAAGAGCGCACCGCGCGGGCGCTACACCTACGGCCTGCGCGGCTCGTCGATCCTGGCGGCGCTGGGCAATGGCCTGCTGCTGATGGTGGCCTGCGGCGCGATCGCCTGGGAAGCGGTGCAGCGCATTTCCGAACCGGCGCCGGTGATGGGCGCCACGGTCTCGATCGTGGCCGGCATCGGCGTGCTGGTCAATGGCTTCTCGGCCTGGCTGTTCCTGGCCGGCAGCAAGGGCGACCTGAACATCCGCGGCGCTTACCTGCACATGGCGGCCGACGCCGCGCTGTCGCTGGGCGTGGTGATCTCGGGACTGGCGATCATGGCCACCGGCTGGAGCTGGATCGACCCGGCAGTGAGCCTGGTGATCGTGGTGGTGATCGTGCTGGGCACCTGGTCGCTGCTGCGCGAATCGGTGCAGCTGTCGATGGCGGCGGTGCCGCCTGGCGTGGATGCGGCCGCGGTGCGCGCTTTTCTGTGCGGCCAACCGGGTGTGAGCGAAGTACACGATCTGCACATCTGGGCCATGAGCACCACCGAGAATGCGCTGACGGCGCACGTTGTGATGCCAGGCGGGTATCCGGGCGACGCGGCGCTCGATGCGATCACGGCCAAGCTGCGCGAGGATTTCTCGATCCACCACTGCACGCTGCAGGTGGAACAGGGGACCACGCATCATCATTGCGCGTTGCAGGGGCATGAGCATGAGCACGCCCATTGAACACGGCGCGCTCTGGCCAAACCCGTCTGCAAGCCGACGTTATTTCACGTCCAGCAGTTCCACGTCGAAGATGAGATCGGCATCCGGCGGGATGAAGCCGCCGCCTGCGCCGCGTTTGCCGTAGGCCAGCGCGCTGGGGATGATCAGGGTGCGCTTGCCGCCCACCTTCATGCCCGCCACGCCCTGCTCCCAGCCCTTGATGACGCGCCCGGCGCCCAGCTGGAACTCGATCGGCGTGCGGCCGGAATCCAATGAGGAATCGAACTTGCGGCCGCGCTGCTTGGGCGCCAGCGGCTTGTGGAACCAGCCGGTGTAGTTGACCTTGACCTTGCTGCCGGCCGACGCTTCCGCGCCTTTGCCCACCACGCGGTCGATGATCTCGACCTGCGGCGCCGGGGCTTCCTGGGTCGCGGGAGGGACGGGCGTGGCCGGCTGCTGCTCGACCGGCGGCGTAACTGCGGGCACAGCAGGCGGCGTGGCCTGCTGCTGCGCTTCCGGCGGCGGCTGGATCGGCGGCTTGCTCGGGTCCTGCGCCTCTTCCTGCTGCGCCTGGACCCCTGCTGCCACCAGCAACAGGGCGATGAATGCGGATCGACGAATCATGGGGTCTCTTCCATCAAAAGGCCGCAACCGACATCGCTTGCGGCTGGACCTATGATAGCAAGGCCGCTTCGGCTTGCCCAGCTTGCAACGCCGGCGCCGCCCCGGTTGCCGCATCGGCGCTTGCCTGCGCCATGGCCGCCTCGGCCAGCTTGCGCAGCACCTGGCCGGCGGCCACCATGCCGAAGGTGGCGGTGACCACCATGCTCGAGCCGAAGCCGGCGCAGTTCAGCCCGGTGATGCTGTTGGGATCGACCGCGCAGGCGTCGCCGCTGTCCGGATACTTCAACGGCTCCATCGAGAACACGGCGTCGATGTGGTATTTCTGCTTCTCGCCACGGGCGAAACCGTACTGCGCGCGCAGGATCTTGCGCACTTTCTTGAGCAGCGGTTCCTGCTCGGTGCGCGCCAGGTCGCGCAGCTCGACCTTGGTTGGATCGGTCTGCCCACCGGCGCCGCCCACTACCACCAGCGGCATGCGGTTGGCATGGCACCAGGCGATCAAGGCCGCCTTTGGCTTGACGCTGTCGATGGCGTCGACCACATAGTCGAAACCTTTGTCCGCAACCAGCATCGTGATGTTGTCGGGGTCGATGAAATCCTCGACCAGCTCTACCCTGCAAAACGGATTGATGCCGGCGATACGTTGCTTGAGGGCTTCGATCTTGGGCATGCCGACGGTCGAGCTCAGCGCCTGGATCTGGCGGTTGATGTTCGATTCGGCGACGTTGTCGAGGTCGATCAGGGTCAGGCGGCCGACCGCGCTGCGCGCCAGCGCCTCGACTACCCACGAGCCGACGCCACCGACACCGATCACGCAAACGTGCGCCCCGCGGAAACGTTCCAGCGCACGCTCGCCATACAGGCGCGCGATGCCGCCGAAGCGGCGCGCGAAGTCGACTTCCTGTTCCAGTGCTTCCGTAAAACCAGAGGTGTTGATCGTGTTCATCCCAGCATTGTAGCGGACCGTTCTTGCGCAACTGCACTAAAATAGTTCTTAGTCAATCAAATAGTTGAGTCCACACTTCTCGTGTGTCACTAAAACACCAATCACGCCAAATGAACTCACTCCTGCCCGACACCGCCCCCGATTTCAGCCAGCCGATCGCCGTGCTCAAGCACTGCCACGGCCGCATCCGCAAGCAACTCGCCACCCTCGAAAAACTGCTGGCCCACCTGCCGCAACACGGCGCCGACGAGCAGGCGCGCCAGGCCGCCAGCGCCGTCCTGCGCTACTTCGACAAGGCCGCGCACCTGCACCACGACGACGAAGAGCAGGACCTGATCCCGATGCTGCGCGCCACGGCGCAGGGCGACGACGCCGCCACGCTGCAGGCGCTGGCGCCGACCATCCTGCAAGACCACAAGGACATGGACGCCATGTGGCAAGACCTGCATGAACAATTGACCGCGATCGCCGAAGGCAGCGGCACGGCGCTCAACCCGGCCACGGTGGCACGCTTCGTGGGCAGCTACACGGCGCACATGGAACGCGAGGAAGGCACGATGGCGCCGATGGCGATGCGCCTGTTCTCGCCCGAACAGATGGCGCGCCTGGGGCAGTCGATGCAGCTGCGCCGCGGCCTGGTCGAGCCAGGCGCTCCGGTCTCGCCGAAACTGGGACAGGCGGTGGCCGACCTGCGCAAGGACTACGGCCAGGCCACCCTGGACGAAGGCGACGTGCTGGACGATCCGATCGAGCAGTTCACGGCGTGGTTCGAGCAGGCGCTGAAGGCCGAGGTCAACGAACCGAACGCGATGACGCTGGCCACCGTGGCGGCAAGCGGCCGCCCCAGCTCGCGCATCGTGCTGGTCAAGCAGTTCGACCCGCGCGGTTTCACCTGGTACACGAATTACGACAGCAAGAAGGCCCAGGATTTGAGCGACAACAGCTACGCTGCATTGCTGTTCTTTTGGAGCGAACTTGAGCGTCAGGTGCGCATCGAAGGACGTGTAGAGCGTACTGCGGCTGAGGAAAGCGACCGCTATTTCCGCAGCCGTCCGCTCAAGAGCCGGCTGTCGGCGATCGCTTCGGCGCAGAGCGCGCCGATCGCCAGCCGCGCCCAGCTCGAAGCCAACTACGAGGCGGTGGCGCAGGCGGCCGGCGAGGACCCGGCGCGCCCCGGCAACTGGGGCGGCTTCCGCCTGGTGCCCGAGCGCATCGAATTCTGGCAGGGACGGCGTTCGCGCTTCCACGACCGCATCGTGTACCAGCGGCAGGAAGACGGCAGCTGGACCCGCCAGCGCCTGCAACCGTAGGCCGGCAAGCGCACGCCGGCCTTCTCGCAACGGGAGGCCCGACGTGTTCGACCAGATCAAGCTGCCGGTATCGACCGGCGGCGCCCTCGAGCAGCTGACGCTGCCGCTGCGCATCGAGCTATGGAACGGCGAGCACGCCGACCTGTCGCCCGACCCGCCGCGCGTCACCATCCGCCTGCCCGGGCCGGCGGCGTTGCGCTACCTGCGCTCCCCTTCCCTGTACAGCCTGGGCCGCGCCTACGTCGAAGGCGCGATCGACGTCATCGGGCGCGCCACCGACATCATCGACGTCGGCAACGCGCTGGCGGCCTGGGGCGCCGCGAATGCCAACCGGGCCGGCGGGCCTCTGAAAAGCCTGCGCGACCTGCTGCACCGGCGCTTTCGCCTCGGTGGTGCGCATCCGAAAACGCCGCACACGCGCGACCGCGACCGCGACGCCATCCGCTACCACTACGACGTCTCGAACGCCTTCTACGCCGCCTGGCTCGATCCCGGCATGGTGTATTCCTGCGCCTATTTCGAGCGCGGCGACGAAGACCTGGCCACGGCGCAGACGCGCAAGATCGACCACATCCTCAAGAAGATCGACCTGCGTCCCGGCCAGACCCTGCTCGACGTCGGCTGCGGCTGGGGCGCGCTGGTGCTGCGCGCAGCGGGCCGCTTCGGCGCGCGCTGCGTCGGCGTCACCCTGTCCGAAAACCAGGCCCAGCTGGCGCGCGAGCGGGTCGAGCGCGCCGGGCTGCAAGACCTGGTCGAGATCCGGCTGCAGGATTACCGCGACGTGGGCGGCCAGTTCGAGCGCATCACCAGCGTCGGCATGTTCGAGCACGTCGGCGTGCGCCATCTGAAGGAATATTTCGCAAGGCTAAACAGCCTGCTGGCGCCAGGAGGCATTGTCATGAACCACGGCATCACCAGCACCGACCCGCACGGTGGCGCCACGCCGTATGGCGGCGGCCAGTTCATCGACGAATTCGTGTTTCCGTACGGCGAGCTGGCGCACCTGGGCACGGTGATCAAGGCCATGCAGGAAGGCGGACTCGAAGTGCGCGACGTGGAAAACCTGCGCCGCCACTACGCGCGCACCTGCGCCATCTGGACCGAGAATTTCGAGCGCAATGCCGACCTGCTGCGCTCGCTGACCGACCGGCGGCGCTTTCGGATCTGGCAGGTGTACCTGGCCGGCTGCGCCTATGCGTTTGCCCACGACCGCATCAGCCTGTACCAGATCGTGTGCGGCAAGGCGGGCGGCGACCCGGCGCAATTGCCGTGGTCGCGCCTGTACATGTATGCGTAAAGGAGACGGTAGTTACGCTTTCAAACGCTCGCTGAACGTCTTGCGGAACTTGACCACTTTGGGCGCCACCACGAACGCGCAATAACCCTGCAGCGGATGTTGGGCGAAATAATTCTGGTGATACTCCTCGGCCTTGTACCAGGTCTCCTGCGGCAGGATCTGGGTCACGATCGGCGCGTCCCACACCAGGCGCATCTCGTCCATCACCTTGCGCGCGGTGGCTTCCTGCTCGGGCGAAGTGGTGAAGATCGCCGACCGGTATTGCGGGCCGACGTCGTTGCCTTGGCGGTCTTGCGTGGTCGGATCGTGGATGGTGAAGAAGATCTCGAGGATGTCGCGGTAGGCGATCACCGACGGATCGAATTCCAGCCGCACCACTTCGACGTGGCCGGTGGTGCCGCTGCACACCTGCTCGTAGGTCGGATGGTCGACCTGGCCGCCCATGTAGCCCGATTCCACCAGCGTCACACCGCGCGCTTCCAGGTAAACCGCTTCCACGCACCAGAAGCATCCGCCGCCCAGGATGGCGACTTCCCTTGTTTGCTCACTCATGAGGTTCACCTTGGTATTAGTCTGTTTGGATAGGTCTTAATGTAGCGCAAAGCGACTGTTCATGCATCGCGGCTGCAGAACTGCCAGTCAGGCCAGCCCCGGGCGCCACGCCATCCCCGCCCGCCGCGGCACCAATCCGCTTGTCAATGGCATAATGAGCGCCAACATTCAGGACACCGATGAATACACGCTCTCCCCGCGCCACGACGCGCGGCTTCGATACGACGCATTTTCGCCACGCGCTGTCGCAATTCGCGACCGGCGTGACCGTCATTACCACGCGCCTGGCCGACGGCAGCTTCCGCGGCCTGACCGCCAGTTCGTTCAACTCGGTCTCGCTCGACCCGCCGCTGGTGTTGTGGAGCCTGGGCGCCGGCGCCAACAGCCTGCCGGTGTTCAGCGGCAATTCGCACTACGTGATCAACGTGCTGTCGGCCGGCCAGGAAGAACTGGCCATGCGCTTCGCGCGCCGCAGCGAGAACCCGTTCGCCGAGGTCGAGTTCGAACTGTCGCGCACCGGCCTGCCAATCCTGAAAGGCGTCTCGGCCTGGTTCGAATGCCACAACCGCAGCCGCTATCCGGAAGGCGACCATGTCATCTTCGTGGGCGAAGTCGAACAGTGCCAGGTCCATCCGCAACCGGCCCTGATCTTCCACGGCGGCAAATTCGCCAGCACGCCCGAGCGCTGACACCTCTCCCTGGAGGCGACAGGTCAAAAGTGAAAATGCCTGTCGCAGTTTCAAAAGATGCAGGGAGTGCCGGTTTCTATAATGGTGCAGCCGCCGTGTCGGCGTGCGCCAAAAACAGAGACAGGATTCCCGATGAGCCTTCCAGATTCGCCCCGCAAGCCTTCCCGCGCCCAGTTCCACTGGGACGATCCGCTGCTGCTCAACAGCCAGCTGACTGACGATGAGCGCATGGTGCGCGACGCCGCCGCCGCCTACTGCCAGGACAAGCTGAAGCCGCGCATCCTGGAAGCGTTCCGCCACGAAGCGATGGACGTGTCGATCTTCCGCGAGATGGGCGAACTGGGCCTCCTGGGCCCGACCATCCCCGAACAGTACGGCGGCCCGGCCCTGAACTACGTCGCCTACGGCCTGATCGCGCGCGAAGTCGAGCGCGTCGATTCGGGCTACCGCTCGATGATGAGCGTGCAGTCGTCGCTGGTGATGGTGCCGATCTACGAATTCGGCAACGAAGAGACCAGGCAGAAGTATCTGCCGAAACTCGCCACCGGCGAATGGATCGGCTGCTTCGGCCTGACCGAGCCGAACCACGGCTCCGACCCGGCCTCGATGGTGACGCGCGCGCGCAAGGTCGACGGCGGCTACTCGCTGACCGGCTCGAAGATGTGGATCACCAACTCGCCGGTCGCCGACGTGTTCGTGGTCTGGGCCAAGGACGACGAGGGCGCGATCCGCGGTTTCGTGCTCGAGAAAGACTGGAAAGGATTGAGCGCGCCGGCGATTCACGGCAAGTTCGGCCTGCGTTCGTCGGTCACCGGCGAAATCGTCATGGACAACGTGTTCTGCCCGGAAGAAAACGCCTTCCCCGAAGTGCGCGGCCTGAAGGGCCCGTTCACCTGCCTGAACTCGGCGCGCTACGGCATCGCCTGGGGCGCGCTGGGCGCAGCGGAAGACTGCTGGCACACCGCGCGCCAGTACACCATCGACCGCCAGCAGTTCGGCAAGCCGCTCGCGGCCAACCAGCTGGTGCAGAAGAAACTGGCCGACATGCAGACCGAGATCACGCTCGGCCTGCAGGGCGTTCTCCGCCTGGGCCGCATGAAGGACGAAGGCACCGCGGCAGTCGAGATCACCTCGATCATGAAGCGCAACTCGTGCGGCAAGGCACTGGACATCGCGCGGGTCGCACGCGACATGCTGGGCGGTAATGGCATCTCGGACGAGTTCGGCATCATCCGCCACATGGTCAATCTCGAGGTGGTCAACACCTATGAAGGCACGCACGACATCCACGCCCTGATCCTGGGCCGCGCCCAGACCGGCATCGCCGCGTTCTAAATCAGCGACACTCCCGCGCCGCCTCCTCCAGCGGCGCGGATTGAGCAACACCCATCACACCTCCCACTGCAGCTTGAACGTCAGCGAGCGGCTGCGCTCGTCCACCAGCGGCAGCTTGTCGTCGACCACGCCGAACGACACGATGCGGCCATGGCACCACTGGTAGCGGTACAGCACCGAACGGTGGATCTGGCGGTCGTTCCAGGCCGGCAGCTGGGTCACGCCGTCGTCGCGCCGCGCCGCCCAGGTGTTCTGCGCCAGCAGGCGGATCGAATCGCGCGGGCTGAAATGCAGCAGCGCCAGCCAGCGCCAGGCGGTATCGGAAAACGCCGGCTGGCCCAGGGTGCCGCGCACCCAGGCGCGGTACACGTGATGGTCCAGTTCCAGCGCCCAGCCGCGCCGCAGCGGAAAGCGCAGGCCGACATCCACGGCCACATTGCCGCCCGGCCCGACGCGGTCGGCATCGACGTCGAGCTGGCGCCCGAGCGAAACCTCGGCCGCGATGCGCGAGATCCACGGCGCCGGCGTCGTCTCCAGCCCGAAGTGCAGCGCCGGCACGTCATGCAGCTCGCCGCCCGACCGGGCGCGCTGGCGGTCGAAGCCGAGCTGGGCCCACAGTCCGGTCTGCAGCGGCGCCGCCATCCAGAAGCCGGGCCGCAGCTTGCTGTCGATGATTTCCCCGCCCGGCTGGCCGCTGACGTTGTCCGCCAGCGTGCGCGTCTGGTGCAGGCCCAAATGCGCCTCAAGTTCGTACAGCGGCAGCGGACCCAGCGTGTGGTTGCCCAGTATCCGGTTCAGCTCGGCGCTGGCCTTGACGATGCCGGCCTGCGGCACGAAGCCGTTGTCGTTCACGAAGCCGGGCCCGACCGCTTCCACCACGAACTCGTTCCACCAGCGCTCCGAACTGTGGATGAACTTGCCGGACAGATAGCTGCCGGTGCGGCGCGGCTGGCGGAGCTGCCGGTCGTGCTCGTCGAAGCCGGCGCTGGTGCGCGAATGCATCGCCACCAGCGTGGCCTGGCGCTGCACGCCCTCCTCGCCCTCCCCGCGCCACTGGGCGTCGGCGCCGAGCACGTCGTTGCTGCCGAAGGAATGGTAGTCGCGCTGCGACGCGAAAGCGCCCAGTAGCCAACCCGCATGTGTTCCCGACCCATGCCAGCGCCCGCGCCACAGGCTGGCCACGGTGCGCCGCGGCTGCAGGTATTCCAGCGTCGCGTACGGCTGCCCGCGCAGCACCAGCCCGCCCGGCTCGTCGCGCAGGCTCATCGCAGTCGAGTCGGCATCGGCGCTGCGCCAGGTGGCGCGCAGTCCATACTCGGGGTCGTTGATGGTGCGCGAATAGAACGCCGCCAGCGGCAGGCCCAGCACGTCGACGCTTTCCAGGAAGAAGCCGCGTTTCTCGGGCAGGCTGAAGGCGATGTTGCCGGCGCCCTGCGACACCGGCTCGTCGATCTCGACCTGCGAGTAATCCGGGTTCAGGGTGGCGTTGAACACCCAGTCGGCGCGCGGGCGGGCGTTGATTTCCAGTCCCAGCGCGGCTTGCTGCCCGCGCATGCGCTCGCCCGGCGCGCGGGCGCGTTCACGCCGCACCGTCAGTTCCGGGCGCAGTTCGACAAAGGCGCGGTCGCGCACCGCCGCCACAGTGGCTTCCATGCCGTCCACTTCGCGCAAGAAACTCAGGTGGCTGAGCGCGTCGATGCGCAGCGGCGCCGACACCAGCAGGGCGCCGTCGGCATGCGGGATGCTGCGCTCGACCAGCACCTGCCAGTTGCGTCCGCCTTCGTACGGAAAACGCAGGTTCGACAGCGGCCAGCGCACTTCCATGCTGTAGCCGTCCGCCAGCCGCCGCACCGCGGCCTCGACCGGGAAATCGGGACCGAGGTCGGATTCGTCGTCCTCGGCGCGGTGCATGCCGTCGGTGACCACGCCGCTCGTGTTGACGCGCACGAACTGGGCGCTGCGCCCGTGCCCGACCGGGTCGATCCAGATGCCGATGAAATCCTGCTCGAGGCCAACCTTGTCGCGCCGTCCCAGCGTGCCGCGCAGCCGGCTTGGGTCCGGATCGCGGGCACGGATGCCGAACACCAGTGCACCATCCTCGACCAGCAGCCGCACCTCGGTCGCGAGTCCGTCCGGCAGCGGCGCGCCGTCGCGTGGCACATGCTTGTGGAAGGCGTCGAACGCCGGCGCGCGCTGCCAGGCGGCGTCGTCGAGCACGCCGTCGATGCGCGGCGCCACGCCAGGCTCGATGCGCAGCGCGCGCAGGCCGCCCCGGCCGGCCGGGTCGCCAGCAGCGGCCTGGGAAGCGGCTGCGTGCGCGGCCGCGCATAGCAGGCCGGCCAGGAGAATGCTGTGAAGCAGGATCGGGATCGTTGCCACGTCGGGTACGGAACAGGAGGTCGGACGGTTGACAGGCGTGCCGCGCATGAGCGGCGATAACCGGAAAGTTTAGCATGCCAAATTACCAAGTAGAAAACGTCGAGCGCATTCCATGCCCGATGGATCATTTGCAACGTTCCCGGGTTGTGCGTGACACCTTCCGTGGTATAGCGACCCCATCTGAATATATTGCATGTCATTTGATCTATCACATACCTGACATGCACCACTTTTGCGCTACCATCGTAAACACCAAGCCTGACTGGCTAGTCCAGTCGTAGTAGGCGCCCACTCGCCAGCGAGGCATGATGAGCCCAACGTTGCCTGTACTGGATCCCTCCGCACCTGAACAGGGCAGCGCGATGTCGCTGGAGCTGCTGCTGCGCAACCTGCCCGGCTCTGCCTACCGCTGTCTCAACGATGGCGAATGGAGCATGCTGTTCCTGAGCGACGGCATCGAGCAGCTGACCGGCTATTCGGCCGCCGCGTTCACCGCCCATCCCGGCTTGTCGTTCGCCAGTCTGATCCTGCCCGAGGACCGGGCCCAGGTGGAACATGCGGTCGCCGCCGCGCTCGCGCACGAGCAGCCGTTCCACGTCACCTACCGCATCCGCACCGCCTGCGGCGACCTGCGCTGGATCTGCGAACAGGGCGCGCTCAACCTGGATGCCGGTGCGCCGGGCATGCTGGAAGGCTTCATGTCCGATTTCACGCTGCTCAAGCAGGCCGACCAGCTGGTGATGGAGCAGGCCTCGTATCTGCAGCGCGCGCGCGACGCCATCATCGCGCTCGACATGGATTCGCGCATTCACTACTGGAACCAGGGCGCCGAGCGCCTGTACGGCTGGAGCGCGGTCGAGGCGCGCGGCAAGCGCTTTTGCGACCTGTTGTGCGACAAGCCGGAGCTGTACCACCTGGCCTTCGCGCACACGGTCGCCGACGGCGAGTGGACCGGCGAACTGGACCACGTGCGGCGCGACGGCAGCACGCTCGACGTCGACACCCGCTGGACCCTGCTGCCGCCGGACGAGGTGCTTGGGGCAGCCCAGAAAATCCTGGTGATCGGCACCGACATCAGCGAGCGCAAGATCAACGAAGCCAGGATTTTCCGTTTGGCGTTCTTCGATTCGCTCACCGAATTGCCGAACCGCGCCAACCTGCTCGACCATCTGCGCCGCGCCCTGCTCGGCAGCGCGCGCACGCGCAAGTGCGGGGCGCTGATGTTCTGCGACCTGGACAACTTCAAGTACCTCAACGACAGCCAGGGCCACGCCGCCGGCGACCTGCTGCTGCAGGCGGTGGCGCGCCGGCTGGAACACTGCGTGCGCGAATCGGACATGGTGGCGCGCCTGGGCGGCGACGAATTCGTGATCCTGACCCAGCCGGTCGAAGACACGCGCGAGCTGGCGGCGCTGCACGCTGAAACCGTGACGCGCAAGATCCTGGCGGCGATGGCGGCGCCGTTCCAGCTGGCCGACCTCGGCTACACGCTGTCGGTCAGCGTCGGCGTGGTGACCCTGTGCGGCACGGTCGACACGGTCGAATCGACGCTGCGCCAGGCCGACGCCGCGATGTACCAGGCCAAGGCCTCGGGACGCAACACCTTCCGCTTCCACGACCCGGCGGTGCAGGCGGCGTGGTCGGCGCGCGCCCAGCTCGAGAGCGGCCTGCGGCGCGCGCTGCAGCACGACGAATTCGAGCTGCACTACCAGCCGCAGCTGGACCACCTGGGCCACGTGATCGGGGCCGAGGCCCTGCTGCGCTGGCGCCTGCCGAGCGGCAAGCTGCTGTATCCGGCCGAGTTCATCCGCGCCGCCGAAGAAAGCGGCATGATCATCGACATCGGCTGCTGGGTGCTGCGCATCGCCTGCGCCGAGCTGGCGCGCTGGCAGCGGGTCAAGGAAACCGCCAGCCTGACGCTGTCGGTGAACGTCAGCGCACGCCAGTTCACCGAGCCCGACTTCGTCGCCATGCTGCAGCAGATCTTCGAGCACAGCGGCGTCGATCCGGCCGGGCTGAAACTGGAACTGACCGAGAGCCTGATGGTGTCCGATTTCTCGACCACGGCGCACACCATGGCCACGCTCAAGCGGCGCGGGCTGAGTTTCTCGCTCGACGACTTCGGCACCGGCTACTCGTCGCTGGCCTACCTGCGCAAACTGCCGCTCGACCAGTTGAAGATCGACCACTCCTTCATGCGCGACGTGCTGACCGACCAGAACGACGCCTCGATCGTGCGCTCGATCATCGCGTTGGGGGACAGCCTGGGATTGCAGGTGATCGCGGAAGGGGTGGAGACGCCAGGGCAGCGCCAGTTCTTGTCCGATGCGGGCTGCTTCATCTACCAGGGCTACCTGTACCAGCGGGCGCTCAGTTCCGAGCATTTCACCCAGTATGCGCGCGGCCTGCATTGACGTTGGCGTGGCGCCGGACGTAAAAAAGCCCGCCGAAGCGGGCTTCATGGACGGCGATCCGCTGCTCAGAACTTGTAGCCGACCGCCAGCACCACCGACACCGGATCGAGCTTCATGAACTGGGTCTGGCCAGTCGAGAAGTTGACATCGGTACGCAGGCGCGTCTTGTTGACGGTGACGTCGGCGAACCACTTTTCGCTCAGGTTCATCGCCACGCCCACTTGCGCGGTGTAGGTGAACTTGCTGTCGATGCTGAAGGTGGTCGGCACGCCGCTACCCGGGTTGGTGATCGCGGTCATCCTGGCCGAGCCGCGTTCCTTCATGAAGTAGGCATAGGTGGCGCCGATGCCGACGAAGGGACGGAAGGTCGCGGTCGGCTCGAAGAAGCGGTATTGCAGGAACGCGATCACCGGCAGCGCCTGGGCGGTGCCCAGCAGGCCGGTGCCTTCGATCGCACCAGCACCGTAGAGCTTGTGCTTGTACGGGGTGCCCAGTGCCCCCTCGACCGAAATGTTGTCGGTCAAGCCATACGCGAAGATCAGCACCGGCTGCTTGTCACGGCCGACGTCAGCCTTGGTGCCCGGCAGCGCCGGCGCGCTGATGTCGCCGCTTTCCACTTTCGGGGTGATCTGGTTGACGCCGAACTTGGCGGTCAGCTGACCGGCCGATTGCGCCGACGCGCCTTGTGCAAAGGCCAGCGCAGCAGCCACACCCAGCACCTTGATCATGCTGTTGAAACGTACTTTCATGTTTTCTCCTGATTCGTGTGTAAGGGCCCGCTCACCGAGCAAGCCCGCCGCTGCCTTACAGCCAGCCTTTGATGGCCATGTCTTTCAAGACATAACGCGCGATGAGGTCATACTCGAACGGCGTCGGGTGGGTCTCGTCGGCGAACATGTAGCGGCTCACGTCACCTGCAACCGTATTGCTCGAGGTGCAGATCAGGGAGGTGGTGCCCAGCGCGTTCGGTCCGCAGGCCGGCGTGCTGGTGTTGGTCAGGCCGTACGGTGCAGGATTCTTCACCTGGTCGTTGCTGACGGTGTACAGGTCGGTGTACAGGACGCGTGGATCGTCCGCGCCCAGGCCGTTTTTCAGCTGGGTGTTGAAGGCGGTGATCATGGCGGCCACGAGCTGCTGGATCGCCGCCGGACGGGTCTTGGCGGCAGGGGTGCTGGCGACGTCGGGCAGGTTACCCACGATCACGTATTTAGCGCCCTTGGCCAGCACTTCGCTTTTGACCAGGCCGGCCAGCTGGGCGCCGGCGGTGCCCATTTCGGTGACCAGGCGGGTGGCGTTGGCGGTGGCGAAGGCGGCGACGGCGCTATTGCCGGCGGCGGTGCCATCGGCCTGGGCGGCAGCCACGATCGGGCCGTACACGGCCGGCTGGGCCACTGCCTGGTTGCCCGGCTGGCGCGCGGCGGCGCCGACGGCGGCCTGCACCACGCTCTGGTCGGTCTTGCCCGGACGCGCGTTTTCGGTGGCGATCGCCAGGCCGATGGCTTGCGCCGCGGTTTGCGGGTTGGTGGCGCCGGCGGCCAGGCGGGTTGCCAGCGCGGTGCCGAAGGCCTGGGCGCCAGCGGTGGTGCCGACCTGGGTCAGCGAACCGAGCTGGAACAGGATGTCGCCGCCACCGGCAACTACCGTCACCAGTTCGGTGCCGGTGAATTTGCCGTTGACCTTGGCCAGGTGGTTGGCGATCTGCGTCACCAGTGGCACCGTCGTTTCACCGATCGGCGAGCCGGCCTGGGCATTGCCAGGACCGATCGGATTGATGACGCGCGCGCCGCCCTGGGCGTAGTTATAGCAATTCGCGTAAGTCACGATCGGCACCGAGAAGCCGCGTGCGGCATCGCCCTGCAGGCCGGTCTGGGCCGCGCACGGGGCTGGCAGGTTGAGCTGGGGCGCCATGAACTCGAGCCAGTTCTTGCCGGTCAGGTCGACGTTCTTGGCGGTGTTGTCGCCATTGATGGTGAATTTGCCGCCGCCTGCCGCCTTGACCGCACCGACTGCATAGGTACCGACGTCCGACAGGCTGTCACCGAACGACACCTGGTTGGTGAACGCGATCCTGTTGGTCTGGTCGCCGCCTTTCGGGCTGGTGCCGCCGCCGCAGGCGGTCAGCACAGCCGCCGTCAACACGGCGAGCGCGAGTTTGGTATGACGCATTTTGTCTCCTGGGTGAATTATTGTGAAACGAACGCCCGTGCTATTCGTATCCTGATTAATATGCCAGTCTTCAATCCGCTTGTCTAACGAAATCCGTTGCGGAAATGTAAGTTGCTCCCATACCTATCAGAACCGATGGGGGATCAGTCGGAAGCGATTATAGCAATGCCTTTCGCCAAGGAAAAACTGATTTTGTAACGCGTCAAATGTAACTACGGGGCGTCTTGCGCCCCGTCAGTTCAATATTTGAGAGAGGTCAAATATCGGCTTGCTTGTTGAGCAAACCGTGGACGATACCCGTCGATCCGTGGGCAGCGCGGCGCAGGCGGTCGTTGACGCCGAGCCAGGCGCCATCCTGCGGCGGGGCTTCGACCAGGATCACGTCGGCGCCGTGGCCGTCCATCGCGCGCAGCGCCGCGTACAGGGCGTGGGCGAAGCCGCCCGGGGTGGCCGGCAGGCGCTGGGCGGCGTGGGTCGACGGCAAGTCGCTGTAGTGGATCAGGGCCACCTTGCGGCCGGCCGCATGCAGCGCATCCAGGGTCTGCGCCAGCACGGCGCGTTCCTGCATCGCCACTGGCGTGTGCGGCGCGTAATGCGATTCCAGCGTGCCCGAGGCGCGCGGGGCGGCGGCGTCCGGTGCGCTCGGCAACCGGTCGATCACGGCAGCGATCGCTTCAGCGCTGATATGGCCGGGACGCAGCAGCACCGGGCCGTGCGACGCCAGGCGCGACAGGTCGACGATGGTCGATTCGATGCCGACCTGGGCTGCGCCGCCGTCGAGCACCATGGCCACGCTGCCGTCTTGCCCGAATTCATCCTGCACGTGCTCGGCCAGGGTCGGGCTGACGTGGCCGAACTTGTTCGCCGACGGCGCCGCGACGCCGCCCTTCCCGCCCTTGAACGCGCGCAGCAGCGCCAGCGCCACCGGGTGCGACGGACAACGCAGGCCGACCGTGTCCTGGCCGCCGCTGACCGCATCGGGAATGTTTGGAGCGCGCTTCAGGATCATGGTCAGCGGGCCGGGCCAGAAGGCGTCGGCCAGCGCATGTGCTTCCTGGGGAATGTCGCAGGCCCAGTAGTCGAGCGGTGCTTCCGGCGCCAGGTGCACGATCACGGGATGATCTTGCGGGCGGCCCTTGGCGGCGTAGATGGCGGCCACCGCCTGCGGGTTCTCGGCGTCGGCGCCGAGGCCGTACACGGTCTCGGTCGGGAAGGCGACCAGCTGGCCCGCTTCCAGCGCGCGGGCGGCTGCATCGATCTGCTGCTGATCCATTACGCGTCGATTCCCAGGATGGCGCAGGCGGCGCGCAGGCTGTCCTGCGCTTCCTGCAGCGTCGGCGCGACGAAGGTCACGTGGCCCATCTTGCGGCCGCGGCGCGGATCGTTCTTGCCGTACAGGTGCAGGTTGGCGCCGGGCAGCGCCAACACCTGGTCCCAGGCCGGTTCGCGGACCGTGTCGCTGTCGCCCTCGAACCAGACATCGCCCAGGATGTTCAGCATCACGCTTGGCGAATGCTGGCGCACGTCGCCCAGCGGCAGGCGCGCCATCGCGCGTACCTGCTGCGCGAACTGGCTGGTGATGCAGGCGTCGATGGTGTAGTGGCCGCTGTTGTGCGGGCGCGGCGCCATTTCGTTGACCACCAGCGTGCCATCTTCGAGCACGAAGAACTCGATGCACAGCACGCCGACGTAGCCCAGCTGGGCCACGATGGCGCGCGCCGCATCCTGCGCCTGTTTTGCGCAGGCGTCGGACACGTTCGGGCCCGGCACGGTGGTGGTGAACAGGATGCCGTCGCGGTGCACGTTCTCGGCGATCGGATACACCACCGAGGCGCCGTCAATGCCGCGCGCGGTCAGCACCGACACTTCATAGGCCAGCGGCAGCATTTTTTCGAGCAGGCAGGTTACGCCATCCATGCCGTCGAACGCCGCGCGCACGTCGTCACGCGAGCGCACGCGCACCTGGCCCTTGCCGTCGTAGCCCATGCGCACCGTTTTCAGGATGCCGGGCAGCAGGTCGTCGCCGATGGCGTCGATGTCGGCATGCGAAGCGATGGTCTTGTGCGGCGCCGGCATCACCTTCGAGGTCGGCGCGCAGTCGACGAAGAATGCTTTTTCGGCGATGCGGTCCTGCGCGATCGAGACACAGGATGCAGCGGGCGCGACGAAGCTGTCGTTGGCCAGCAGCGCCAGGCTGTCGCCCGGCACGTTCTCGAATTCGGTGGTCACGGCCGAGCACAGCGCGGCCAGTTCCTTCAAAGCGGCTTCATCGGTGTAGCCGCCCTCGACGGTGCGGTCGGCAACCTGCCCTGCCGGGCAATCGGCGCTCGGTTCGAGCACGGCGACCTTGTAGCCCATGGCCTGGGCGGCGTGGGCGAACATGCGGCCAAGCTGGCCGCCGCCCATCACGCCGAGCCAGGTCGATGGTTCGGCGCTGGGGAGAAACGGAGTCTGGCTCATTGCTTATACGGGAAGAGTCATGCTGGAAGAGTCATGGCCTGGGCGGCGGCGGTCTGGTCGCGGCGGAATTGCTCCAGCTTGTCGGCCAGGGCGTCGTCGCCGGCGGCGATGATCGCCACCGCGGTCAGGGCCGCGTTGGCGGCGCCGGCTTCGCCGATGGCGAAGGTCGACACCGGCACGCCCTTCGGCATCTGCACGATCGACAGCAGCGAATCCTCGCCGCGCAGGTATTTCGACGGCACCGGCACGCCCAGCACCGGCACGATGGTTTTCGCAGCGACCATGCCCGGCAGGTGGGCCGCGCCGCCGGCGCCGGCGATGATCGCGCGCAGGCCGCGCGAACGGGCTTGGTTTGCGTAGGTGAACATCTCGTCCGGCATGCGGTGCGCCGAAATCACCTGCGCTTCGAACGGCACGCCGAACTGCTTCAGGATATCGACCGCGTTCTTCATCACGTCCCAGTCCGACGACGAACCCATGATGACGCCAACCAATGGCTTGCTTTGCTCGGTCATCGGGTTACGCCTTCAACTTTTCGCCAGTCAGGCGTTCGATGGCCTCGAAGTACTTGGCCTGGGTTTTTTCGATGACGTCCTGCGGCAGCGCCGGGGCCGGCGCGGTCTTGTTCCAGTCGGTCAGGGTTTCCAGGTAGTCGCGCACGAACTGCTTGTCGTAGGACGGTGGCGACATGCCCGGCGCGTACGAGTCGGCCGGCCAGAAGCGCGACGAGTCGGCGGTCAGCACTTCGTCCATCAGGTGCAGCACGCCGTCTTCATCGAGGCCGAATTCGAACTTGGTGTCGGCGATGATGATGCCGCGGGTCGCGGCGTATTCGGCAGCCGTGGTGTACAGCTGGATGCTGATGTCGCGCATCTTGGCAGCCAGTTCGGCGCCGATCTTTTCTTCCATCTGGGCAAACGAGATGTTTTCGTCGTGCTCGCCGATGTCGGCCTTGGCGGCCGGGGTGAACAGCGGCTGCGGCAGCTTGTCAGCCTGGCGCAGGCCGGCCGGCAGTTCGATGCCGCAGATGGCGCCGCTTTGGCTGTAGTCCTTCCAGCCGGAACCGATGATGTAGCCGCGCACCACGGCTTCGACCAGGATCGGCTTCAGGCGCTTGGCCACGACCGCGCGGCCGCGCACCTGCTCCACTTCGTTCTCGGCGACCACGCTTTCCGGGGCCACGCCGGTCAGGTGATTCGGCACGATGTGGCCGAGCTTCTCGAACCAGAAATCGCTCATCTGGTTCAGTACCATGCCCTTGCCCGGGATCGGCTCTTTCATGACCACGTCGAAGGCCGACAGGCGGTCGGTGGTGACGATCAGGATCTTGTCGTCGCCGACAGCATAGTTATCGCGCACTTTGCCATGACCGAGCAGTGGCAGGGACTGAATGGAGGATTGGT